>JAAUYG010138330.1_pt1 | contig 10738 bp, 5 predicted proteins | sample 7278091 | NCBI WGS metagenome assembly JAAUYG01 (sample SAMN14350201, study PRJNA611818) | marine sediment metagenome | isolation source: surface marine sediment (0.6m) | place: French Polynesia: Moorea | collected 2018-08
AAATAAATCAATAGACAGACCATTACGAGGACTGAAATCAGTTGTTGAACAAACTCGGTCTATGGTGTCAAACACACAGAGCGAGAGCTATTTAGCGCAAACCTCCAATATATCTGGGTTAGCGCTGCCCATTAGCCACATAGCCAAATGCTAAAAGAATTCCCATGTAGCTAAAAGAATTGGTTTGCTTTAGCCACAGTGGGTAAACACTTAACTTTTACCATATATATTGTACATGTTGTATGTACCAGTAGTTGACATGTATTAGTACTATAAATACTGGTATGTATTGATAGTTGTCAATTAGGTTATTTGGATGGCTACCAGCAAATTAGCCAAATAGAAAAATTAAGGCACGTTGTTCAGAATCTTTTTACACAAATTTAATACTGTTGACCCCTTTTACAAACATAGTCTGTGGCTCAACAAACTTATTTCTGGCTAAAAGAAAAGATACCCTTTAGCCACAGTGGCTAACCAGGGAAATTTCCTAGCGCCAGCCCAGCATATATTATGTCATTGGTGTGATGTAGGGTCATAAGAATCTTTACATGCTTTAGGGGCACACAATTATAACCAGGCCATCTGAAGCCAAATTCTGGATATGGCTTTGCCTTTGACCTCAGGTCTTCCCCAACAACAAGTTCAAATCTTCAGTTTCCAGGAGCTTACTTCACCTGGGTGCATACGTGAATGAAACATGTGCATATTTATTTAATTCACATAATTTTTCATCATTTGGAAAATTACCGGTAATTACTGAAATGTACTTTAACTTAATGGACCAGGAGACATTTGTGACAGGCCACTTTGCAAGAGAAGTGATGTATGAAAGCAACATGTATCTTTTATGATCATGGATGAGTTGAATGCTATTTTAAGTTATTTATACATGAACTGTGATATCAGTAATGATGCATGTATTTGATTTTATATGCTGTCTATTTGTATGCAATTGTTCACTTTTGTGCAACGAATAAATATTATTATCATTATTATTATTATTATTATTATTATTATTATTATTATTATTATTATTATTATTATTATTATTATTACATTGTTCTACTTGAAAAACTAGAAATAAAATGAGAAGCAAGCAAACCACATGATCCACAAACCATGTGCTAACCAAAAAGTGTCAAAGAACTCAGCTTGTAGGTGTTCCGACTACAATACAGTATGTTATTGCATACACAGCCTCACTCTGCTGTCACAAACCATTCCAGTAGCATGGTTAGCTTAGTGGTTAATGCATCTGCTTTGGGTGTGGGAGGCTGGGGTGGGAGGCTCGGGTTCTATCCCTGACCATGTCAAGTCAGAGAGGTTTTAAAATGGCCGCTTTATGTGGTGTTAGTACAGATGTCCAAGGGTGACACACAGATGTATGTGGTGTTAGTACGGATGTCCAAGGGTGACACACAGATGTAAAGGTTGATTCACTCAGGCACACACTTTGCTGGCTAATTAAACAAACGCCCATATAAAGCCCACACACTTACACACCGACAACCCTGTTCGAGAATTTTATTTGCCAGTTCCTTTGGAATTCCGGTGAACTAATCTTCCCTATCCACTTGGCACTAACAACAAATTTATTTACAGCCACTGGTGTTGGGCTGTTGGCTTCCATGGCGTGCCTTCTCTCTTAAAGCTAACATGCCTGCATCACGCATTCCCGTCAGTGTAAATTACATTTAATGCCAGCATAAAGTCGGATGCCTCTGTGGATGTTAACAGCAGTTGGAGGCCGAACTGACAGTTATCACAGAGACATCTACACATTTCTGCATGCGTCTCCTGTCTTCATAATCAGGTCGTAAACTGGGAGACAGGAACCATGCAGCAACCTGGTGAACAAGGCCACCTCTATATGGATCAATGAGAATTTAGTGTGACACATCTAACACGGCCACTTTAAAAGCTGAAGAATCCACCATGCAGTAACTTTTGAACACTGTGGACAGCAACACAAAAATCTTATACGATATCGTGTAAAATCCACTAGGAAAATTTACAGTAAGTGATGTGTGCTGGATTCGACATGAAGCAGGAAGGTTGTAAAAACAAAAGGTTACATAGAATGAATGTACCAGTTATAGTGCTCCACATGGGTCCAAATAATTTATGCTATGTCACACGTCACTTTTTATTTTTTCCCTATGTCCCCATGTCACTTTTTATAAGACCTTGATGTCATTTTCTACAGTTTTTATAAAAGGCCATTGTCGGATTTCTACAACTTTTAAAGTGGCTGTTTCGCACTTCCTTTTTTACCCATGTGGAGCTCTAGTTATGTAGGGGAACGGACGGCCTAGCTGGCAATACATGGATCAGCGATGTAAGCTTCTGCTATTAAAGGCGAGAGGAATAAAAACAGATACATGTATGGAAATCTATCTAATGATTAGGGCTCCACATAGGTAAAATAGGAAGTGCGACACAGCCACTTTAAAAGTGGTAGAAATCCAACGTGGCCTTTTATAAAAACTGTAGAAAGTGATGTCAATGTCTTATAAAAAGTGACAGCGTGACATGGAGAAAAAATAAAAAGTGACGTGTGACATAGCATAAATTATCTGGACCCACGTGGAGCCCTATGATTGCGAGAGAAATTGGGAGAGGTTAAAAGAATTAGAGATCGAGAGAGAGAGAGCGAGCGATCGAGCGAGATTGATCGAGAGAGAGAAACTACGAAGAAAGCATTGCTGTTTTTTTTTTGTTTTTTTTCGTCTGTTCCGTAACTAGCCGTAATGATGTCACATGACATCAACAGTTCCATAAACCTTGTTAGCAGAGCCCGTTATTGGGGAATTTCAAACAAAAATATTCCAGCAAATCCTGACAACCAGACTCAGTGAAACAGGCAGTTGTCATGTCACTCACACATTTACATGACATATGATGAATCTGGGGACATTCTAAGTCTCCAGTTACCTTGGCAACCAACCATAGCAGTCTTATATATGGAACTGAGAATTTTTTCTTTGTTGTTGTTCTCAGATGTGGGGTAATGAGTTTATTTAATGTTTTGATGTCAATGGTAACAGGGCCCGCCAAGATAATCACAAAAACTCTGTTGTTAAGCATGTTCAAAGGGCAAAATGACAGGCAAGGCAATTTTCTTGAATGGCAGATGGTTTTAAGACTTCCAAGAAACTGTGTGATGGTGACTTTTTCATGTAAGACAGTACTGTAGAACTCATCCATACAGTAGAATGAGTTACTTGTACCCGGTATATAGCCTGACGGCGCAGCCCTGGCCTTTGAAATTAACGCATGGAGACATTCAGAGACATCACATTAAATATGGCTATAAACACGGCCGCTGTCATTGTACGGATACGCCTTACTCTAATAATACCTCTTTCTTACTGGACAAATTCAAGGCATTTCAGTTTACTCGCACCCATTGAAGATACGCTCTCTGCAGTGGACCGAACTATTTCTTTTTTTTTTTACTCAGGATAATACGATCAGATATATATGGCATTTAATTTCAAGTTAAATAGGCTCTGATGTCATTGCTTTGCTGGTTTTTCTTTTCGTCTATTTTGCTTTTATAAAGAATCTAGTAATATCATGACTATCTGGGTCGATCTATCACCATGCCAAAGCCTGTATGTATGTATGTGTAAACTTTATAGCCATCTTTATACAAGCATAACAAGCTGAAAGCATTGCATCTGGGAAGTTAATGGAACCACTAAATCAATAAAAATTCCTGAGTTGTGTAATGTGGCAAAGATGGCAGATGTCTGCCTCTGGACACGAAATAACTCAATTTGTCCTGAGGCGCCTCTAAGTAATGGATTCATCAGTGCGCAAACACCTCCAGAGGATGGACCGTTTTTACAGGTGGTCTCCAAATCCCCCATTTCATCAATTTTTTTTATGTTGCATGGTGACAAAAACTGAGCTAGGACCCTGCGCGCGAGTGGCAAAACAACCCAGTATTGCCAATAAAGCCACCAGTGAAATGCATACATAAATTTAATTCAGTTTCAAAAGCAGTCCACAACACACCGGTTTTAATCCCAACACTGCAAAGTTTGTACTCCATGCAGGTAACAAATTTCAAAATAAGATTTGTTTTCTGTCAGCTTCCTGCTGGATGGGTGGCTGTGTGGAAATTTGATACAAGAGCAGAGACAATCCATAGATCATGTAAGCCATTTTCAGCTGCTACAGAATTTTGTCGGCTGAGTTGTTCCTACTCTGTCTTTACTGTTTCAAGGTCAAAAGTTTTTACGTTAACTCTTGGTTTAACCCCACACCATGAGTTGAGTTTGTCCCAATATTTCCTATGTGAACTAGAAGTGCTAATTTATTAAATCAGCCCATCAGTCACCAGAAACACAACGTGGCCATCACCAGTGCCAACAAGTAATGCACAAAACGCGTAGTCAAATCTATTTATACTTCGTTCACAGCATATCAGACTAAATTTTGATGAGGCCACCCTACTCTTGGTTAAATCTGGAGTACTGTTGTTCCAGATTTGCTAGTCCCCTCAGAAGAGATGGATTACTGATTTGGACTAAACTTATCCTGGAGTAAAGGCAGTGTGAATGGGGTAAAGGTTCAAAAAGCAAAAATAGCCATGTCACTCTACAATGCAATACCGCTTGTGGCTATATATTTCAGGAGAGACTTATGTACTGTAAATTCATTAATGTTCGCGGGGATTAATGTTTGCATTTTTTGATACAAGGCCATGTTCCGGGGGATTAATATTTGCGGTTAGCTCAAGTCTTGTTAATATCTCGGTACACATGAATTATGTTTGCGGATATTTATGTTTGCGATTTTAAAACGGTCCCGAAATTCGCCACATAAATCCCTCGCAAACATTAATGAATTTACGGTGTACTGTAACCCTGATTCAGCTTTAGGTACATAACGACATGGCCCCACTTACCCTATGGGCTTTTTCGATGAATGAAATTCTTTAAGAACACGATGTATGTCGGGTAACACAGTCATGTCTGCCCCCGCAGATGCAAAGTTCGAGCTGAAATGAAAGTGATATAACATTGCAATATAATATCCAGTATGTAAGGATTTGGTATGGCAACTGCTAGATGATCATCTATTCTGCTTCACTACCTTATAATAATGTTAAAACACGCATTTCTGTCATCATCATAATAGATTATGCAGACTAGTAATATACTTGTTACTAATGGTTGACAAATTGTCAGTCGCTCCATGTATTCACATAGTGGGATAGCCCTGTACTGTTACACAATATTCATGTACACATCTGTACTTGGTCACCAAACATCTGGGCAAACAGTTCTTGTGAAATTCTTAGCTAAGTATTACTAAGTACTGTTTTGTTTTGTCACTTAGCTAGGACACTTTGCATAAAACGCTTCTTGAAACTGTTTTAGCAATTTTCATGCTAAGTGATGCCTAAGCACTGCTTTTATAGGAAATATCATGCTAATTTCCCTTCTTGTTTGACATTTTTTCCCCCAAAGGTGAACCTTTGTCTTACATTATGACGATGTAGCAGGTAGCAGAAGTAAATGTGGTGTAATGGTAGTTGTACTTTTGGCGGTAGTAGTAGTAGTAGTAGTAGTAGTAGTAGTAGTAGTAGTAGTAGTACTAGTACATGTAGTAGTAATTGTAGCAGTATGGCCTCATCACCACTAATACTACACATGCTACATGCCCACATTCTTTTTCACAACGCTTCTGCTATGAGGACTGAGAAATAATTTTCATGATGTTCCCTTAGTTTTGCCGCTTCACATAAATTATGCACAAAGAAATTAATCGTTTTGTAAAATTCTGCTCAGGAGTTCTTGAAAATACGGTGTAAAAATTTATACCTAACTCAAATTTTGACATTTTGACACAGTCCCATTGCTCAGATTGGTGACTTAAGTTAAGACTTAGACTTAAGTATTATCAAGATGTCCAGCCCTGGTTTTAGTTAGGATTTGTATGAGAGCACCAACTCTCAATTGCTTAGAAATTTATTTAAGTGAAGCACCCGGTTTTACTGAACTTTTTACTTCGTATTGCTAAGAACTCCAGTTCTGGTGCTAGTTATCAAGCCCAAATGAATTAGATTATCGGTATATATCATTTATATTGAGAAAATTGAAGTTAAGTATACATGTACATGATGTATATCAGCAACTGATTCTGTAGCCATAGTACACCCTAAAATGAGGATGTTGGTCTTGGGTAATAAACCATTTCATTTATATTTACAGATTTTTAGCAGCGCCAAATCCCCCTGGGAATACCACAGCACTGAATTTGTCTGCAGCCAGGGAAGCCAGGTCCTGGACGTTGCCGCGGGCGATCCGGGCAGACTCCTTGAGGATATTTCTGAAAGTGAAATAGGCACGGTCAATAAACCATACAACTCTATGGATGCCTGTATTTATGCCCAACTGAAATTAAACCCCTGAGCATCAATAGGAGGATATTCATATCTGGGTATCGCACATTTTAACGACCAGTGGCCATTATGTCAGAGAAGCAGTTAACCTGTAGCCATGTTGAACCTGTAACCATAGTAACATGGCAATAACTAGTGTAAAGCTAGCCTTCAGTGTGGGGATAAAGGCTGAGTAGTAAATCTTCCAAGGTGTTGTTGCAACAATAATATTATGTATTCTACAATGATGTTTGGCCATAACATTAGCTCTAGCAATCAAGTAAAAGCAAAAGACTACATCGATGTACTTACTTTTCTAATACAGTAGATCTGAGTAATTAGTATGCACATGAGACCTGATTGTTGCATGCTGGGTAATGGCAATCCCAAACACTGATGATTTTATCATGCACAAAGTAATCCAGGAATACAGTTAATTAAACCATCATTTGCCTACAAGTTAGGACTATGTCGATAAAATTTACTATTAATCTATCGCCTAAGTCGACAAACGAATAACCTAGTTTAATCTTGTAGTTTCATCTGTGATAAACCGCCAGTGTTTGGAGATATCATGTCCCACTATTCACCAGTGCACCTGTGCACTGCATGCATTCAAAACACCCGTAACACGATTAAACCCCCAGACATCTATTAGTTCAAGTATCATGCAGTAGGTGGCGGAATAGTTTGCCCTATTGCACAACAAATATACTTGTCCACTTTGGCCTTTAATTATTAATAGCCCTTCCCCAGAATTACGTACGACGCTTAATTTCGGTACAGTAGTCCCTCACTTAATGGCCACTCTCACCAGTGGCTACCTTCTCTCACCAGTGGCTACCTTCTCTCACCAGTGGCTACCTTCTCTCACCAGTGGCTACCTTCTCTCACCAGTGACTACCTTCTCTCACCAGTGGCTACCTTCTCTCACCAGTGGCTACCTTCTCTCACCAGTGGCTACCTTCTCTAATATGGCCAAAATCTTTGCCCCTACTACTATAAATGCATTTAGCTGTCCGCCTTGCCAAAGGCCACCTCTCTAATGTGGCCACAATTTCCACGCAAATAAGGTGGCCTTATTTAGAGGGAGACTACTGTATGTGCATTAGTCGCCCTTTATTGAGATATCTCTTCTACAATTCTGTCCTTATCAGAGAGGTGGCTTTTGGTTAGAGGGGGTATCATAACATGCATTCACGGTACAGTAATCCTCCTCTAATAAGGACACCCCTTCTGCCAAGAAATTCTGTCCTTATTTAGAGGGGTATCCTGTGGTGAGCGGGAGCATTACACGCATTCCCAGTACTTGCTGCCAAGAAATTGTGTCCTTTCTAGAGGGGTGTCCTCTCTAGAGAGGAAAAAGAATTTGCATTTTTTCTAGAGGGGTGTCCTAAACTAAAATGTCCTCTTTGTGTGTGTCCTTTTAGAGGGACGACTGTATATGTTTCAGTCCTGTAATTCCATTTTCCAAACTAATTACAACCAGGCCAGGGTGCACATATAAGGACTACGGATTTTCTGTAGCTTAGAGGCGTAGTTGAATTTCTGTCTTGGGAGTTGCCCAGGTATGGTCATCATATAGTAAATGTCTTAGAGACGTCCATATGTTGGCTCTGTCGGCACCCAAAAGCCAATTTTCATTTTTTTTTCCATTTCGCTTAATACATGGCGATGCATGACCTAGACGAATTACATTAATTTCACATTGGCCAAGCCAGTTTTGGGGGGCATGATGATGATGGAACATGACGGATTATTGGGACAGGGATAAATTGAAGGGTAGCTGGATGCATTAACTGTGTCGACATATAAAAACCCAGATCCACTCATTAAGTAAAGGCTGCCCCCCTCAGTGCATTTCAGTGACAAGATGTTTCACTTAGGATAGAGTCCCCTTCTCATGACTGCCTCCAATTTTTAGCTCTGCTTGACTATGTTGATTGTGTCAGCAGATGCCATGGTGTGGGCGTCAGTTGTCCATAAAATGGCAAATCATAGCGCGAAACAGAGTGAAATGTGGGACTTGGGGGGAGTTACAATATGCATATGGGGTACCTTTGACCTTTTAGTGTTCAAGGACATTTTGGGGCCATTTATCTCAAAATGCACTATAATCTCAAAATAGCCTGTACCTTGAAACAGCTGGCCATACAGCAAAATAGATTGAAATTTGTGATTTGGGGGTAGTTGCTGTATCTTTGACCTTTCGCTCTTCAACATTATTTGGGGGTCATTTGGGGCACTTAATTGTCTCAAAATGACATGTAACTGGAAAATGGCTGGCAACAGAGCAAAAAGGAGTGAAATTTGTGACTCTGGTTGTAGTTTTAATTTACATATTATTATGGAATACCTTTGACATTTTAGTGTTTAATGTCATGTTGGGGTTCTTCAGTGTACTTGTCTCAAAATGGCCGGTAAATCGAAAAAAAGCTGGCCGTAGAGCCAAATGGAGTGAAATTTCAGACTTGGGAGTAATTGTAATATGAATATGGGGTACCTTTGACCTTTTAGTTTTCAAAATCATTTAGGGGTCATTTGGTGCACTTGTCTCATGATTGCCTGTACTTTGAAAACAGCTGGTGTAGAGTGAAACGGAGTGAAATTTGGACTCGGGGTGGTTGTTGATATGTATATGGGATGACTTTTTAGTAGTCAAGGTCATTTTGGGGTCATTTGGTGCACTTGTCTCAAAATGACCTTTTACTTGACAGCTTTACTTACAGCTGCCTGGAGAGCGAAACTGAGTGAATTTTGGGACTTGGAGTATATATGTGGGATACCTTTCACTGTTTCAGGTCATTTTTGGTTCATTTTGTGTACTTGTCTCAAAATGGCCCGTAACTCAAAAACGCTCATGGGGCGCATCAAGGTTCTTATACATGTAATACTCCCTAGAAGAATATTCAGCTGATGTGCTAATACCCTGCAATTTGTACGTGGATGCCTGAAGGCATTATAGATGGGCACATGGCCTATAGGTTGTTACATGGTATAACATAATGCCAAACATTATATGAAGGTCCTGAGGTTATGTTACATTGCAAGAGGGAACTGCACATTTTATGGAAAGATTGTAACCTGACTCGCGCTTTGGCAGCAAAAAATGCCCTTATATGGTTTTAATGCAGCACAAGATATAGCAGTGAGTTATTCCGACGGCCATGCCCGGTCTATTCCCATACAGGCAGTCTGCGCTGTGATTTATATGCCTGATATCACACGGACTGGAGAGCTAATATGTCAAAGAATCCCCGAATCCTTTCACTTGTGATTCTAACCGCTTCAGTGACATTATAGCATCAGGTATACTGTATATCGGGCTACTTGGCAACAACCCACATAGTAACAATAATCACTGCAATCAACAATCAGTTTTTCTTATATCAGAAGTTAATCTAATGCTGACAGTCAAACTCATATATATTCGAATTCACATCCACATGATTTAAGTGTTAGTAGCAAAATATGTATGAGGTCTACTAAATATGTATGAGGTCCACATGAATATGTATGAGGTATATTTATTTTTTCTTAAGTATAAGAGCTCAAAATATGAGTGATCTTGAACTTCACCCTTCAAAGTTACTCAAAATGAAATCTACTGGTATTATTATGATGCCACTGGCCAACCCATATAGAACTTAATATCAGTGTTCTGTACCAATATATGTACTTGAAAAATAAGTGACCTTGAATTTTACATTTCAAGGTTACTCAAGGTCGATACCAAGAGAGGATCCCACCATAACAGAACTTCAAGGTGATCGAATAAATAGTTTTTGAGGTATTTTGTCCATTACACATACAGACGCAGATACACACAAAGTAAAAGGAAGAAAAAAGCTTTTTCAAAAGTTCAATGGCAATATTATCTGGCACCAGGCACTATAAATTAGTCCTTGCATGAATAAATACAACATAGCAATTTTTTAGGACAATTTTTGCTCAAAAAATGGCCGTAACTCCATTCATGAATGCATCTGGATTTTTTTTAAACACTCACTAATGACCATCCATAAATGTAGATTTCTGTTGAACAATAGCTCAATATAATGTTTCCTTCACTAGAGATGTTCAGCCAAAATGAAGTAGCTTCTCTCCCCCCCACCCCACCCCCAGCCCGGCAAAAAAAGGCATGGAATTCACAGATTCAGATACCCCATCACCAATAATACTGACACAAGAAAGAACCGGTAAAGCATCAAGAGGGCTCCACATGGGTAAAAAACGAAGTGTGACACGGCCACTTTAAAAGTTGTAGAATCCGACGTGAGCTTGGATAAAAACTGTAGAAAGTGACGTCAAAATCTTATAAAAATTGTAGAATCGACC
>JAAUYG010214539.1_pt1 | contig 10738 bp, 10 predicted proteins | sample 7278091 | NCBI WGS metagenome assembly JAAUYG01 (sample SAMN14350201, study PRJNA611818) | marine sediment metagenome | isolation source: surface marine sediment (0.6m) | place: French Polynesia: Moorea | collected 2018-08
GGCGAGATCAGAGGGGGGTGACACATCAGTGAGGCATGACAAGTCCGAGACTGGGGGGGTGGCAAGTCAGATGAGGGAGGTGACATCAGTGGGGGGGGGGGGGTTTCTTGTTGACTTCTGACTTGACGGGGCAAAGCAAAGGTCTCATCAAGCCTGAACTATGGTCTGCTCAAATGCTGCTTCCTGCTTTTTTTCAAAGGCAACGAATTAATAGCTAAAACGCCAGAATTCCAAATCCGTAGGCCCCAGTCTGGACATACGTTTACCAAAGCGGATTCGGGCAGCAAATCTGACCACAGCATGGATTTTAGGATGATACTGCCACGAAGTGTGGCCCATCCCTGGAATAGTGGACAATTTTGTGTTTGCATTGTCTCTGCAGTTACCAGTGTAACGGCCTTTCACACCAACATTTTTTCACTCGCAGTGCAGAGAAGAAACGATTCTGTACCTGTGTTGTCTGGGGGATTGGGCAAATCGCGGTAAGTGCTCGGATCTGGCATGGGCGCGTCCGGTGTGAAACGGCCAAATGGTCAAACACAAGCCGTGGTTTGGGTTCCTGTGCTTTGGAGATAGGAAACTCAGACGGGAACCCAAAGATCGGACAGGAACCCAAAGATCGGCTGATGTTTTTCGTTTTAAGCCCTGTTTTAGAAACAACCTTTAGAAGTGTTCTCTGTTCTTGTCTGAACAACACGCAGAGGACATTGTAAAACGGGCAAAAAGCTTTCAGACGACAGATTTAAGAAGCCTGGTAAGAAAACGCAGGTGCTTCAGAAGCTGTATCCCTTTTTCGCAGGCGACTTTACATCATGTTTCAGCAAATTTTTTTCTCTCCACTGAGCAAGGCTTTTGGCCTCACGCAGCGAAACTTCTTCTTACAACTGGAGACAAAGACACGAGACGTTCATAGGCTGCACGACACAGCAGCTGCAACTCGCAACAATGTCTTTCGTTTGTGATTGTGTCCACTGAAGGTTTCGATTTTTCATTTTTCCCAGACCGTTTTGAGCAAAAACCAACATGTTACAACAGGAACTAGAAGCGTACACGATTGGTTCAGCAGCAGAGGCCACCTTCCCGATTAATGGACAAACCGAACACCTGACCTGGCTTCTCTAGATGTCTTGACAGAATCTTCCACTGTGGTTGGCAGCACCCTTTCTCCAAAAGGCAGAATTTTGTCCGCCTCGGATAGTTCCCAATGTTTGACTTTTTCACGAAGAAGCCACGTTGTAAGGATGCACATGCCCACCAAAACGTCAATTTGAAGTTGGGATCCAAAAAGAGCGATTTCTTGAGAAAAGCAGCAACAACAAAGTTCCAGTCTCCCAGAAGCGAGCTTACATCGGTAAGTTACCATCCACACACCACGGAACAGATGCATGTAATTTCCTACAGTAAACCTCACACACGGTACCTCCAAAAGTTTTTCTTCCTCTTCATGATGAAATGGAAATTGAAAAGCGAGATAACAACCTTTTCGTGGCGTGGATGCAGGTAATTTCTGAGTCGCCTGGTTTTCTGCGGTATTGACTGGCACGTCCAAAATTGCCTGATAATTTATGTCCCGGAAGAAACATTGGAATAATGAGAGCAAAAATCAATGGGCTAATTTTGAAACGCTTTGATACAAAGACAGGCGGCTGAATACGCAATCATGTTGTTCTCACAGCAATTTATCATCTTCTGTCGACATCAAATTGCCCGTCTATTTGCATTCAGAGGAGCTTGTTACAGACACAAGGGGGAAGACTGGGGGTGTTCAGATCACCTGAGGAAAGTTGCCTGAGAGCAGGTACTCAATTCTTTATTCCGCCGAAGATTTCGCTCGCTTTGGGCTGATGCTGCGTGTCCAGGGGCCGAATGCTGTTTTTGCATGTTGTCTGGAGCACGACATTTTCTGCGCTTTGGCTAAAGAAATCATAATTTTTTCAACATTTTTGATTCTTCTCATAAATTCACGACATCACTCGGCCTGAAGCTCAGAATCCATCCTTTTTTTGTGCTGCACAACAAGCCTGGGTGTCATCTGACAATTGCACAGGACCTTTTCAGGCACGCTTCCCTTTCCTGGAATCAGAATATCAAAGAAATTGCGGAGCTGTGTACAGCTTAGGAAGCCAGCGACAAATGCCAACAGGTCGCCGACACCCGACACCGGAACTACTGTCGCCTGATCCGGTGTCATGTTCCGCAAAATGAAGCTTTAATAGAGGTGCCTGGTTTTGAAGGGATTCTTCCTTTCAATGCGACATTTTTGAACGGAGTGGTTTGAAAGCTTGTGTATTGTTTGGGCTTCTTGTTATCCAATGAACTACTGGTACAGCTGGATTCAAAACTGGATTTTGGGTTTCCTGTGCGGACTTGCCAACTAACACAATCACCCTTGTCACCAAGGCCTCAACAAAACAAAGATGCAGATTTGTTTCTTGAAAGGGACACTGCACTGGAAAGTGTGGATCCGACATTTTGTTTCACCGATTCATTTCAGGCTGCAAGTTTCGTTCGTCCTTTTCATCATTTGTCTCCACAACAAAGGCAAGTTTGACGCTCACCTACAACCGCCTGTCATGAGGTTCCTTCAGCAGTTTCAGCACGCGTGATCATTAGCCTCAAAATCATTGCTAATTCTGGTCCCGACTTTTATTCTGCACGACAGGTAATTTCCCGCAATCCATCGATCATTTCATGAGGATTTTTTTTTTCTCCATTAACTTTAAGATGATTGATGTGAATGATGATTCTGGTTGCTGTCAGAGCTTCTCGCCACTGTTTTCACCTCAGACTGACAGCGGATTGTGAAATGCAGCAATGATAGCTGACACACCCCGGACCCACGGACCATTTAGCGCCGTTTGTATATAGCTGCTACGGAGTAGTGGAATACCTTGTCCTACTTTATCCCCTAAGTCGTGACATGTTTGAGACCTGTACCAGAGTACTTTCGTGAAATTTAAGTCCAATCAGAGCTGAAGTCATGGCCGGAGGTTTACGATGCAGTGTCATGCTACGTTCTTGGAAAGGTCAAAGCATTATGGAGTCACATACTTCTAAAGATAATCTACATGACTGGCTTTGATAACACAAGATTTGGTTGTACTCCAGCCAAATCAAACACCACCTGAGCAGGATGTCACAGAATGGGTCATGGATGTTTGTGGTGTTCTCATGCTTCGCTTTGAATGACGTTCGTAGGTATGGGTCGTTTTTACGACAGGTGCGACCAAAGCAAGAGGAGTGTATTACCTGATGGATACGTTCAGTTTCCTCCAGCTTCTGCTCCCAGGTCTTGGACATCGTCATCATGAGTTTCTCTGATTCCTCGAGTCTCTCCCGCAGATCCGGGGCCGTCATGCTCTGCAAAAACAAAAACAAGACACATGAAGACAGAACATCTCAAAGGAGACGATCGGCCTGTGCAACCGGCAAACGCTGAGGACAAAAACCCCAGAACAATTTCGTTCACTTCGAAGAAAAGCCATGCATCAGTTTGTCCTCAAAGGGAACAGAACGCAGAACTATTCCCGACTTCAGCCCGTTGCGCACACCACGTGAATTATTCAGTGGTGATCATTGCAGGCTCGTTACCGGCAAATTAACTTGTTTGACACTGTTCACGCCTCCTTGGCCACTGCAGGCGGACATGCTGGACCCTGCAGGAGGGACCTGCTGGACTCTGCAATCAACTCGCTTCCTGCAACCATTTTGTCAGAATAACAAACGAACACAGAGGTGAAGGGTTAAATCGGTGCTAAAATTTCCCCCTGTTGTTCTTTGCTCATTAGACTGAAGACATCAGCTTTTAAAGCCTGGTTTGATTGCGCCTGCAATATTTGCGAAATGGCGCTGTATTCTGCAACAGGTTCTCTCCTTGAGCCACCAACAACGGGCAGCTGATTTCACGGGCGTTTCTGGCAATTTTACGTGGTTGTTTGTGAGGGAGTTGTGTTCATCGGAGCTCTCTCCTGCAAAAAACAGTGGAAATTACGTCCAATAGAGCCATATGGACGTTTTGCAACAGCAAAAAAAAAAACAAAAACAAAAAAACAAAACAAACAAACAAAAAAGAATAAAAAAAAACCTTTGATTTCGAAAAACTCTGCAGAGTCCTGACCAGCTTGTGGAGTACTGTCAACTCCAATCAATGCAGACAAATAGAAACATTCTCCAACTCATCACAAGCTGTATTGCATACAAACAAAGACAAGCATTTCTGTCTCTCCCCGTCCCAACAGTCAGTCACATGTGTACACAGTGCAGTTGTGTAACCTTTGCAATTGAATTCCCCCAGTACAAGAAGCAGATCAATATCCAGAGTGAATCAGATTCCCGCCCATGCTCAATCTCGTTACAGAAGATAGGACTTGTACAGACGCAATCCAAGCTGTGCTCAGATCCAGCTTGTGGTCAGGGCGCCCAGCCGAAGAAGGTTCAGTGTGGCCTAATCAGAAACGTTGCCACGTTATGAATCAACTTTTTTGGCATTGGCGGAGTTCCAACCCTCTGAATCCACCACTGAACAACCACCACCAGGCGGGACTTGCACAGGACACAACCCAAGCTGTGTTGTCCTATTCGTTCCTCCAGATACACTTCTCTTGCACAAATCAAATCTGCACCACTGCTCTCTGTGCGAGTATTGTCAATGACGGGTACTTTTCACGGGGGACGTCCCGCAAGAATAGGACCTACTTTACACAGATTATCTGATTTGTTGCAACAAGGACTTGCACATCAGAATGGGGAAAAATGAAACAGAAGCTTTGTACGGATTGAAGGGGCAAAGGAAACAGTTCCGGCATGAACAAGTCATAGAAAGCAAAATATTCTTCAATTCCTTGCTTCAAGCAAATCAAAATGTTTTCTGTTTTCCCTTGAAACGAATGAAAAGTTTACTGAAGTACGCTGTCTTGGTTTTATCAAAGAGGCACGTCTCATTTGAAAAGAGAATATTGAAAATAAGCGCAGAAAAAAGAGAAAGGAATGACAGCAGTGAAGCTTTTATGGAGGCAGAGAGACATGAATACCAAATACAACTCAGTTTGCCCTGCCAAACATTGACGAGACATGTGAGGCAAACAAGCGCCATTTAGTGATAATGATTAATTTGTCCGCAGCACAGAGTGACTTGAATTCGAACTGGTTTGGTGGAAGATATTGCTGGACTTTTTCCGCAGTTTCTTTGGTTTTGCATCTGGGCCACCGATCCAACGTTTGTGAAACACAAAACAGCATTGCACAAAGCTCATTAGACAAGCAGCGTTTCCCTTTTCTGCTTTAAGTGGCTAACATCAAGCCGGATACAGCGGTTCGGCCGTCACAGAACGGGAATTGACCATTGACAGATCATGAGGAAGCAAAGTGAGACAATCAGTGTCTTTTTGTCAGCGTGCCTTCTCCATACAAGACGACCCATAAGATGCCTTTTGTGGGACATTGAAGACTTGGTGAGGGGAGTGGATAACAACTAAGTACAGTCTGTGAGCACACGTAACATCTGCGCCTAACCATTCCTTGCTTGCTTCACTCTGGCCACTGTACCTGTTCCAAGATGCCGAAGAGACAAGTATCCTGATGTCACCTGTGGAAATTCTCAGAAAAGACGTGTCACTGGCTGACTGCGATTCCTTGTTCGCAACAACTGACGACTTTTTCCGTTCTTCCAAATTGCAGAGAAGCAGAATCTCTGGAGCCACACACACGCGCGGATCCCATTCAAAGAGCACGTTCAGCTTTCAAGCTGTGCACACAGGGAAGCAACAGCGGCTTTCCACGAACAATGTGGACGTTTTCTGTTTGCCGTCTCATGCATTTAAATTGAAAATCATAGATTAATGAAAAATTACTTTGTTCACCATTAATGACAAATTTAAAGCTGCAATTTGCTCGATATTGCACTTCACGCGAGAGAAAAAGGAAATTTCCATGTTCCTTTCAAACAGATTTCATATTCAGGCAACACATGATCCAGAGCTTCAACAAAATCAAGAGCATCAACTGATTAATTGCGACTGCAACAAAAACAGCAGAAAATCAAAAAGGAATGTTGCTCTTTTGTTAGCAAAACATAATTGATTTTTCCTTCAGAAAAGAAAGCCAAGCGAAAACTGGCATCGTTTGCAACGGTCGAGAAACAATTGTTACCTTTCAAGCTGCACAAACGTGTCAGACAAGAAAATGATTCGTGGACAGATTATGCAAAAACAGAGTTCCAGAAAAAAAGTGCAATTATCCTTTTTCATCTCGCAAATGAAACTCGAAGTTTTTAATCTGTGTTCATGAAAGGTGACCAAAACAAAACCGTCACGCAAATTATGCTTGTATCTTGACTTGATGCGTCTTGAAGAAACGTTTGAACGGACTGAGAATTTGTTTTCATACGAGACACACAACCGTTTTGGAGTTTCCACTTCAGAATGTTGTTACCTTGTGCACGAAGCCCATGAGTACGGATACCATCGTGAGAGGCAATGGTGCAGCTTTGTTCTCAGACGGCGGCCACTCTCCTGGAATAACTTCCGCCAGATTCCATAGAGGATATGAGTTTCGTCAGCTTGTTCCTGACAAGACAGAAACCAATGAAGGGTTCCAGTTGCGTAGTGTCCTTTTACGCCGATGATAATATCCTGCTCCTGCTCCTGTTGTTCAGGGTTGAACTTTCACTTAAGCAGGTGCAAATTGCGCACAGCATCGGTGATTTCCTGCCTTGGGACCTGTGTTTTTTCTGGACGAACAACATAAGCCTTTGTCTACAGAGATGAAATGAGGTGCACAAGCAATGTTGTGTTTCAAGTGTTTTTCAGGAGAAAGATTGAGTGATGGAGGCTGAGTATAGTTCGTGAACACAACACCGCAGTCTCGTCTTCAGTGTGGTCCAGAGTCCAGAAAGAGAACCATCCGTCTGCCAATGCAGATTTTGAATCCAGTGGAATTTCAATCCGATGTTGAACTGTTCCATCCGACAAATTTTTCAGGCCCCATTAGTGGTAAGCTGACAGATGCTTTCCCATTAGATTAATTGCCTTTTTTAAGTTTCATTCTCACCCGAAGCCATTTCTTGTCTTCCACCCCTGTGGTGCTTGAAGTTTTTCTGGCTTCGCTTCATTCGAAATTTGTACAATTGCACTCTGAATGAAATTCTTCTATTCGTAGAAGTTTGCGCCATTCACGTTCAATGCATTTTGCTGATGCCGTTGAATTCATTCTCAACAACGTGACAGGTTTCCATTGCTGAAATTAACACGCACAACGTATTTCTTTGCTGCAATTTTCCAGGAATCATTTTTTGGCGAAACAAAACTGACACCACAACAAAATGAACTCAGAACACAACATAATCAACTTACACACAAACGAAAAGTGCTACGCCTGTTGCAGAAGTCTACCCAGAGCAAGTTCTACCCACCATGGTATTTACTGCAATCTTGATGCTTGTCGACCAACTTGGGAACCACAACTATTGCTGGTCTTGCTTGGAACTACATTCAGTGAAAGAGACGCGCAACCCAAACAGAAAATTTCGTTTTGGTACCGCTTCTTTTTTCTTTCCATTCAAAAATGACGGAAAATACTTGGGAGGGGCTTTGGTGCCGCTGCCAATGTCAGCTGTTCCCTGTTGACCATTTGCACAAATCGGCAAAATTCAATGAACCTCAAGAACAGCTGCGACGTTCAATCAGAAATAAAAGGGTCAATATCTCACGTACAGCAGGGAACTGTTGACAACACACAGGAACATTTGCAGCTGCCTGAAAGTTCTATTGAGCCCGTTTCAAGGAAAAACTGTTTCCATGATCCTATCTTCAATTGACATATTTTGGTGCCGGACACAGCAAACCGATTTCACACGTGGAGTTGACGCCCATTCAGTTTGGTCATGGCTCGCACACCGAAACTTGAGAGAATCCACAAAAACAAGTTGTGTGTTGTTTATGAAGCACAAGAATGTCATTTGTGCAAATGAAAAGGAAATCTGAATCGTGTTTCCACAGATGTTGAGACACCAGGTCATCGTCGTGTGAGGTTCTCCAGTAATTGTCACGATCCGAATTTGTGTCAGCATTTCCCTCGCAAAACTGTGAAAATCAGACACACTTCTGTCATGTACTCATCTGAGAGAGAAATCATCATGGCAAAAATGCTTTGTGCCTGCAGAACAATGTTCTGAAAAAGGTGCACAAGGTGCAGCGATCTTGGTCAGACGTGTGGGGTGATTCTGCTTGTCAGCTCAGCTTGACTGTTCAATAGACAACATTGCATTTTTCGGCTCCAGAGAAGGACAGTTCACATTGATCCCTTAGTGTTATCATGGAGACCAAACTCAACAAGTACAAAACTTAATTTGTCACGGGAAGTGTTACCCACACTGGAGTTCCATTTCAAACAATGCCAAGCAATGAGTCGGTATCAGGTGAAGATACTTACTTCACTTTTGTTTGGAATCTGAGCTCATGTGAAGGATCTTTGTGGATATGAATCTACTTGCTGCTAAATTAGCTCTCATTACTGCTGTCTGTGGTTGAAGAGATGCCTTTGTTGTACATATCTGCGTCGAGAAAATCAGTTCCAAAAACGGTCCTGTGCGAGTGGTCAAAGTCAACCAGAATCGACTGGGGCATAAAAGATTTTCCATGAAAAAGGGAGGGTTGTTGCCATTCGTCCAGAATGATGTCCGAAAAAGAACATGACCTCTGAGAATTGGCTCCACGTAACTGGCCTCCCTAGTTGAGTGGGCAGATGGTAACGAGAGAGATCCTGCTTTATGAGACAATTAGTGGAGACGTTCTGCCTCGCATTGCTGTCTTCATTTCGTCTATTCCAGCCGGAAAAGACAATATCAAGTGCGACATTAATGTGGAGAGATTTGCACCGAGGCAGAAGCGCAGAAAAGACGCTCTCAAGAAAACCTTTTTGGGACCGTATTTGGCACTTGTACTTGATAACATAGGTCTTGGTGTCCGCTTCCAGTTTGGATTCTCGAAAAAAAAAAAATGTTTGAGCGACAAACTCTCTTCCCCACCACACCGCCATGAAGATGAAGGCAGTCAATGTTTTGCTCAGTTATGTCGGCCGGTTTGAGCCAAACTTTCACCCCGTCAATTTCCTTGGCGTTGACTGCACCACAGGGAGATTAAGCAAAACGTTAATTTTCTCTGTGTTTCACAGTGCCAAGAAGCTCTTTGCCTTAGTTGTGTCGCAGCAGTTGATTAACATGCATATAAGACAGATTTCCTGCATACGCAATGAGTGACAAATGGCTGTTCCTATCGCTGCAGATTAACTGCGTTTCCGTTCTCAGCAAACACTGCGGAACACTCAGCGTCAGCTCTGCTGATTCCTTCTAGGGTCGGCAGTTTTTGCGTCAAGGACAGAACGTATTCAAGAACTTTTTTTTCGTTCTTTCTTTTTTGAGAAGCTTTTTGACAAAACAGCTTTTTATCAGTTGTTTGGCTGGAAGAAAGGAACAGAACAAGGTCGACTGTGTCAGTTTTGTCCAGCGACGCCAGTGAAAAGTAGAAAGTCCTCGCATTGCTGGGTGTCGGAAAGTTTCATCACACTGTACATCACAGAGAAACTTCACCATTCTATAAAGTCCGGATCATGAACCCAATAACCTAATCTCATCTGCAGCTCCTCTGTGGATCTTCCGAGAAGCGACCCGAGTCAATCACCAGGGTTTCGACTGTTTCTTTAGAAATGATGGGAGCGTCCACAATTGAACTCAATTGAATCTTCTCGGAGCACGGGAAACATCTCCCTTCAGTGTGAGGTCGTCGGGGAAGCCCAGCTTGATACGGCTTCAGGAGCAAAAAGTTATTCCACCACAGAGTTGGACAAAAACTGACTCGGTTCATTATATAAAGCTCCACAAATTCTTGTCTTCAAACTTTCTTTGTTTTGCAAAAGGACGAGACACCAAACAAAGAAAAATGGGGATATTTGCAAGCAGACTGCATGGAGTCGCTTGTGTCAAAACTGCTTGTTCTTTTTGTCCAAATCTTTCCGCCTTCTGGATTTCTCTTCGAACAGATGAGACGTCTGGAGTGTCAGCATCAATGTGTGGTTTGCGTGACGCAAATTGCAGGTGGACTGCACACATGGACCACAGAAGTGCAATCCGGAACACCCAAACCTTCAGGTTGGTGAAGGCCCATGAGACTCGCTGTATATTTGTATTTGCATTTGCCCCTTTAGTGAGGACAAGTCCAATTCACCGTGTCTGGTTTCGAATTTTCTTCTCTTGGATGATCAACCGTTCAGACCGAGACAGCTCTTTGCAGCTTAATGGTGGAAGCATAATTCATGATTGCCCGAACAGTGACTAACGAGGGCTGGGATTTAATGGTGTTGTTTCCAGCACCCAAACTCGAGTCTTGAACGAGCGAATTGGGATTTGTTCCAATGCCGCGCGAGTTGCCGTCTCCTAAATCAGTCTCTGGTTTCGTTGCAGTAAATCAAGTCCTGATTACGAAGAGACCGCGTAGTGGATAAAGGTGATGGTTACGCCAAACTGAAGGCGACATTGTCTTCACAACACACAAGCGCCATGAAAAACAAAAAAGCGATCTACGCCAACTCTCGACACTTTTCTGCCTTGACAATTCAAAACAAATATTTTCCATCTTGGCAACACCTCGTTGAAAAAGGGACACAACGTACCGAAAGTTCATTTCCAGCAAAACAAAAGCAGACAAACAGGCAGCTTTGGTTTTTTGCGGTCGCTTGGAAAAAAAAC
>JAAUYG010215438.1_pt1 | contig 10738 bp, 13 predicted proteins | sample 7278091 | NCBI WGS metagenome assembly JAAUYG01 (sample SAMN14350201, study PRJNA611818) | marine sediment metagenome | isolation source: surface marine sediment (0.6m) | place: French Polynesia: Moorea | collected 2018-08
GACAGGTCCTTCCGGGTATCATTTTCGCTGAATGCACAGAAAGAGTTTTGACATCCACTAAGAGTTTGTGAACCATCATTCCCAGGGCTGCTTCACATGAAAGAGTGAAGATTGAAACAGTAACAGCAACTTTTGCACAGGCTCACACTGCTGTGTGTTCAAGAAGCCAGAACAGTAAACTTGGAAAGCATAAATTTTAATGGGTTGAACCCAGAAGCCTTCGGCTCTGATTTTTTTCACGGAAAAGGCTGCTCTTGAAGACAACTTCTTCTTCCCAACTGAAGGAAATGACCGCAACGCTTGATGCAGATTTTGTGCCGAAACCCTCTCCGGCCTTAATCATGAGCAGCTCTGATCTTGAATGGACTCCCTTCAGGTTGGTCATCTCCTGCTCCTGTGGCAATTCCTGCTCTAGCGACGTCACAGCGCCTTTCTGGGTTGCAACCGCACATGGACCATTGTTCAATTGACAGGAAAGACAGGATATTAAAGGGACACGTTGGTTCTAAACAAATGTTGAAGGGGTGCCAGTTTGCGTTTCACGCTGAAATCTACACATTCACTTTGACCTTTTTTTCCTCCATGAAACCGTATCTGTCAAAGGTGTGTGAAAAAGCAACAAGAACTGCATCAAGATGCCAGGTTTTAAATCTTCTGACGAAAGTTGATGCAACTACACAGGAACGCAGTGCTACCACCAGGCTTTGAGGAACAGACTTTGTAAATGGGCGGCTCTTGGGTCTTTCCTGCCATTTGACAATCCGATTACAGGTACTATTCCTCGCGTTAATGCTTACCTGTGCCTTGAATTCTCAGGCATGCTGTCTACAGAATGTTATTTCAGTATTCAAATAGAGAAGAAACATATTTCGGTTGCCAAAACTGGTCACTCACAGACGCTGAAGAGGAATTCTGGTTTTTGGAAACGACAGCAAGACAAAAAGAATACATCAGTTGATTTTCTTGCATTCTGCCCATTTGGCGCAAATAATGTTGGAAATCTGTCAGTCTTTTTCTTGCCAGTGATTATATAGGGAATTGTGGAATGACAGTTAATGAGCTCAGGCCTTACACATACAGGATTTAACAATTATCAGCAATGCCTCTGTCACGCAGTTGTTTCCCATTGCCTGCAGTTTTGTTTTCTTACCTGACTTTTGTGGTCCACAACGAGTTTCCATTGAGTGCAACGCAGAAATGCCTCCCAAACCCGTTTTGTCAGATGTCATCCCCTCATGAAATGACGTCCCCCGTGTCATTGTTTCCACAGAACAAAACCTCAGAACAACTAGATGATTTAATACCTGTTACTAATCTTGCTAAATTCTGAGCAAACATGTATTTTCACTTAGAAACACAGGAGCTGGAGCTGATGTGAACGTTGTGTTTGATCTTAGGTTTTAGAGTTTCAAAGGGAAAATCTCTTGATTTCAGAGTTTCACAGGAAGCACCATGTAAGACACTTCTGACTGAACAGTTTTGCTGAACATTGGAATTGTGATTTCTGGAAGAAGAACAAAAAGGGGTGTCACTGGAGCGTGAGGGATGGTGGTTAAAAACGCCACGTCGCTATTTAACTTGTATACACAGAATTCTTCTGCGACAACGTCGTGCGGGTCAGGACGTCCAAAACTTCAAGACGTCCAGCAAAGCAACTGAACACATTTTAAAACCAGGTGTGCCATTTCCGTGCTAGGCAAAATGGCGCAGTTTGGCAAAAGGACTTGCGACCTCTGAATGACAGAGCTTTTCCGTTTGTCAACTCAAAATCCTGCCTGCTGAAGATTACCGGAAAAGAAGGCTGAGAGCTCATGTCTCCGCGGATGTGCAATGTATATCCTGGATTCAAAATCTTTTTCTGATTTAGCTGCATCTCCGAAAATTGCCAGGATACCCAGATCTAGATCTCAAGAAAAGATTGACATCTTCCGAGAAGCCAGATGTCTACACGACAAGAGGCCCTCGTTTGTCTATCAAAAGATCTGTTCACGTCATAACAAAAGATATTAATTTGTGATGAAGCACAAAACAGAAAATGCAGAATGGGAAGAAAGGCAACAATTCAAGAGTTCAGGGCAGTTCTTGCCGTGTTTCAGCCTGTAGGGTGTCAGTACATGCAGGTGGATCAGTTGGAACTATGCCTGCAGCATGAATTGCACACAAAAACTTTGCCACCAACCAGCCAGGCCACAGTCTTGAGCTGGGATACAACACCAAATCTGGGAATCATCTGCCGCAAAAGGAGGGCAGTAGGAAAGCGAACAACCAAATCCCTATCTGTTTCAGCGTGCGTTGTGGAGAGTTGAGGAAACGCATCAAAGAGACTTGAAACAGCATCAACTAACAGCAAAAAAGTATTTTGTCACTTCTTCCCATTCAAACTCTTGCCGCCACGAACACAAGTTTCCCCCTTGTTCAGGTGCATGTTTAAGTTTCTCAGTGTCAGGAAATGTTTACCCTGGCAAATTCAAGTTTCTCTAAGATTCAATCTGCATCTGTGGTGCAGAAACTCAATCACATGTCCTGTCGGCAAATGCACGAAGGAAGCCATTTTGGAAGCACTTTGGGTGTCTGCGTGCGAGGTGTCAATAGAGATAGCCCATGCATACCTGGACACTTCCTTTTCCGGTGAGCGTCAATTGCTTCAACACACTATATGTGCCAAAAGTATTCAGTCCTGAAATTCTCAAGCAGAAATGGGAAGTTTTCTGGCGTCAGTGAGACTTGAGATGCGATTTACGCAAGCACAGAAACTCCCAGAAGCCATTCGTTTTCGACAAGTTTTCCTTTCAAAGACAACGATGCGATGTGGCAATTTGGACGTCATTTCGGTTGGTTAGAGTTTGCCGGAGGGAGAGACGATCTCTCGGATGAACGGACGACGCTTGTTTGTCTGTGGTCTTCAAGTTTGTTTGCGGCACTAGCTTCTTCAAAGGCATTGCTATCATGCACATCACACTGGAGCGAGCCATCGTACTCTTTCCGTACTGAATCCATCTTGAGCCAAATAAACAACGAACAACGAGGCTTGCAAAGCAACAAGCAGGTAATGTGAGCACGCTTGATTGGCTGAAAGGCATGCGGAGATCAGCCCAATCTGAATCTGCAGTGTCAGACACCTTCAGGCAATGCGTGAAGGCCAGATAGGCAAACAGAAGCCAGTTCACATCAGAAAGAAACGCGTGTGATTTGATTTGTTGTGAACATATTAAAATTATTCTTCCGAACGAATTCACAGGCCAACTCGCAGCGAAACTATTTAATTTTCTCTGATGCTGGTGAGGCGTGAAGCCTTCGCGTCTTTCGCAACAGAATCACATGTATTTCTCTTGACGCGTGACTTTTGCCGACACCTGGGTGGTCGGAAAATTTCCTCAGCTTTGCCCAGAATGATGACGAAATCTAATTTGCAGAGAATGCTCTTGCTTTTTGTTATAATCACACAAAAGGCTTTTGGTTTCCATTGAAACGAACGCACACCTGTCAGTTTGGGAGGCGCTCAAAATTACAGCGACTAATGTTCAGGATGCCTTCGTTTCCTTTCAAAATGATTCTGCATTTCGTTTCATTTCATTCATTGCCGTGTTTGGCTTGAAGGCATGCGAGCAAAACTTCCCGTGTTAGTTTCGCTTTCGCAAATTGGAAACCTTCCTCGGGTTCTTTTTTGTCAATCTGACGACTCTTAATGCAGATTTTGAACAGACAGATGCGTCAGTGCTTTTCCGCAAGCATTGCAAACACTCTCCATTAATTGGCTTTTCATTGGTGGAGTAAGGTAAAGCCTGGTTTCCTACCATTGCTGTTTGGGTTTATTAGGCACGAAACTGAACCACGCACTTGGCCTGAGGTTTCAATCCGCTTTTGAATTTTTTTTATTTGCATCTTAATTCCATCTTTGCCGGACATGACTTAAGACGGACATAACTATGTGGGGAAGCCCTGCATGACAGACTCGTAAGTGGCATCCTCAGTTGCTTGTCCTGCAATTGTTTGTTGTTTTTCACACGTTTTTAAACGGGCGAAGCTCGCATGAACTTCTTGGAATTTGTAAGTCAAAGACTTTCCTAAGGCGGATGACTGAAAGCGGATTGCTCCAGCCTGTGCAAATTTCTGCGCAACTTTCCTTGTTGGGAAAGTCATGCATGCAGGAAGCTTACAGGAAAATCTTAACTGAAGCACAAAGCGCAGAAAAATGGCAGTGACCAGACAAGGTTTGGATTGGAACCAATGCAGTCAAACAAAGAAACAACAGCAGCCAGAGTGAAATATCTATGATTTCCTATTTCTGTGATACCTGCTTGTCCTGTGAAAGTGATCATCTTCAAATGAAACACTCTTTTGTCCGTGGAGCCGGCTTCTGTTTCTGTATTCCAACAGAGCGTCTTCGGGAGAGACGGACGCCAGGTCAGCGCCTGGTTTCAGCGCTGTATCCGCGTACGGTATCGTGGACCAGCGTCGCTCTACGAATCCTCGGCGTCTCTCCAGTCCGGCCACGGAGAACGCCAGGCTAGCCGAGCGCACGTGTGACTGGACTCTCCGCCATCGCTCTCGCGCTCGGAAACGTTTCAGTTTCGTCAGCGGGCGCTTCGGCTTGGTGACATCGTACGCTTGTCGCGCTTGCTCCGACGTATCCATCGCCACTCCAAACCCCGGCCAACTGTTCTTCTCTCCGTTTTTCGTTATCCACGCATTTCTTGTCCTTTATGTTTGTGCTTGTGTGTTGAGAGCGTCGATGAAGGAAGGTAGAGATCCCAAGGGTCTGCGCACAGGTTGACAAACAAGTATCAAATGACGTATTGCAAGTCCTGACGGTGAAGCTGGCTCAGCAACAGGTAGGAGGCACATCTCCGAGCTTCTCCGCGCAATTCCATTGCTTCACATTATACTTGCAGCCGATCTTTCTCTTTTCACATCATTTTGTTTGGCACCTTTCACGCGAGACTGCCAAAACTTTCCCCAAAAAGTTTCTGCTTGTTGTTTTTTGCTCCAAATGAAACTTGATAGCTCATAATGGAATCAGTAAGAAAAGAAGATAAAGCTGCGTGCGGACGAGCTCTTCTTACGAGATAATGTGGTTGCCTAGGGTCTAATGGCTCTTCCGAGTAGTTCCTGACTTGATAAATTTACACATATTTGACAATGTATGCCATCGTTAGACGTATCAGATCATTTGTCCTTACTGCACCAGGTGTGTTTTGTCCACATAAGCACGGAGAGAAGTTGGTAATACCTGGGGCACTGCTGCCTGTGTCGACAAGCAGCAGCTTAAAATAAGCATTTACCTCTGGAAGAATTTGACATTGGGCCTTTGTAAGGCTTTCCGGCAATCAAACTTTTTTTGCCGGAAAGCCTTACGTGGACTATATTTGTGATGCGACTTAAGTTTTTTTTGGGTCCGATATTAAAAGTCGCGAAGGTCGATGCAGCTTCGTGCGACATGCGAATAATCTCACACAGGAAGGCTCAACGTTACCATTGGTTACTCCCGAGGACTTAACCAACATCAATGTGATAACGCTCAATGTAACTCACAAAGATATGTCGGCGTGGAGACAGATCAGGTAGAATGCGACATTCTTCTGATGAATAATTTACGTTTGTAAAGTGCAGGACTCCTAATGTAGTTCTTTGTCTTTTTTCCTTCGTCCACCCAGTCCACGTCAAATGGAACACAAAAGTTTTAAGGAAGTCCAAACAATTCCTTTCCTGAGCTGGGCAAACACATGATGTGTGCAAGAGGAGCAAAAAAGCCGAAAACACTGAGGCTGTGGCATCTTTGAGATAAAATCCAAGTGCATGGACAATGACAACAAAAACACCCCACAAAATCTTTGTTCCTGTGATGTGTTGTTACTGATAGCGACTGGAGCTGATGTGAATATTCACTTCCCTCACTGTTGCTTGCAACATGACGCGTTGCTGTTGTCTTGTGTATCTGCACCAAAAATGTAACTTACATCAGCGTCAACGTTTATTCAGTGTGGTCCGCTCTTTGGAAGGCGTCGGTCAGTTACCTTTGGTGAACACTGGATGTGCACGAAAAGAGGAACATGGCAAGCGTTCTGTTTTTGCAATGACAGAACCTGTGACAGTGTAAGCAGACAGCATTGCATTATTCAAGCACGGCAACACTCCTCACCAAGGAAAACTTGACCAATACAAATGGGTGGTGTGTTCCAACTTGAGACAGATCGACAAGAAACGTTCAATTTATGGCCAAAGGACAGGGATATTTGTCGCATAAAGAAAGATACGTCACAGATCCAGAAGGACATTTGTCTGCCGTTAACCAGTCACAGAATTGGTGTGTGTCACTTTAGCGTCTTCCAAATTGCTGTGGAGCTTTGTTGCAACAAAAACTGTTTGCAATTGAGAGCGTCATATCACCAGCAAAATGTTAGTACAAGCGCAAAACCAGCACCTCTGTGCGTTACGGCAGGGAATAATTCTGCAGTGGTGCAGCTTGCTAAACTTCGTCAAGAACGTGTCATGTTTCTCACAGAGCCCTTCGTTTGATCTCGTATTCTTTCTGTTAGTCTCGCGCAAGGAAAGAAAACAGCTCTCTAAGTTCTTTCAAAAACATTCCAAATTTAGATCAAGAAACAGCATTTGTAAAACAAGGCCTTTTTAGAACATGTTTCTGTTGAAAGAGCCTTATTTGCATTTCACAACCCAGTCTTTCAGCAAAGCAGAAATTTCTTTCTGTTTTTCAAAACCATGCAGCAACGCAAAAAACTCTCATGCAGGGAGAGGTGTGAATTCCACTGAAACACTTTCCTTTCGGCTGCCACCCACGCCCTGGGTGGCATGTAGAAAAGTGAACCTGGGTCGCAAATTGGTCCAAGAAGTCCAAGATCAAGCAGCTCCATCTGTTGAGAACAAAATGAAAAAGTTCAGTCTTTTTTGCAATTTAAGATTTCTCTGGCCGCCTGGACACCGCCAAGTCAAAACACAAGCGCACGATCCACAATACCCTGCACACTCGTTCAGTTTCGCTTTCCTTTTTACTGAAACTGAAAGACCCCTGAGGACATGTCCGACACAAAACTCTCCTTGTGGAGAGCGGCAAATATTTCTGCATCCCACCTGGATCACAGTGGTCCTATGTACAGCTGTAATTGCAGCCACTTGACGAAATCAGCTTCAGATGGCTGTGACAGGATGGAGGACCCACTTTCTCGTGTGGTTTTAATAAAGTTTGTGGGATGGAAATGGCATAACGTGGACTCGGAATTGGACAAACGTTTTATCTTACAATGGAAACACCTTTCAAGTGCCAAATTGCACACCGGCACACATGTATATTCTCAAGCAAACAATCTTTCTGAAACTGATAACCTACTTTTGACACTTTTCCTGGTGGAGTACGGATTTTCTACGAATGTAGTTTCATTTCAACTTTTAACTTTACAGTGACTTGAACACCTGCGTGACAATTTGCAGGCAGCGATTGGCAATGGTTCTAGCTGCTTGATAAGGCAACGAGTTCAAACAAATTTTCATCAGAGTTTTCGAAGGCTTCAGCTCGCAATTCAGTTTGCCTGTCAGCATCAGTGATGGAACCTCTTCCACTTTACTCTGCTTTTTTACAAGCAATTAAAACACAAGACTGATCGGAAAGCTGGTGGAAGCCCACAATTTTCACGGACGGAACACAGAGCAACAATCCTTTCTTATCTTGACAACCAGGCATTTACTTGTGCCCCGTGTGTTGGGATCACTTGGCTGAACAGAAACTTAAGATCAGCCTGAGGACAAAGAATAAAAACCAGAAGCCACACCCCTGCGGGCTCAAATGTGCAGGATGCTGTGGGATTTTGTCCGAAACATTTCCAGTTTTTCCTGAAATGTTGTCTGCACTGAAGAAAATGCACAACCTTACCAATACTTGAAGCTGTCAAACAACCAGAACAAAACTGAAAAACAATCTGGAGAATACCCAACCATAAAGAGACATGGTCAAAAGAAACAAAGAAATAAAATCCCGCAAATGCCCAGCTGTAATTTGCCCTACGGGCAACAAAAAAGAAGAGTAAAAAGGGATATTCTTCAGCAAATTAACACCTGTTTTCATGTGTTTTGTTTTTGCTTGTTGCATTGTCCACTGCTGCAAAACACCAAAAGATCAGCTTGTTCCTTGAACATTGACAACCGCAATTGTGTTCGCTGTTCCTTGGCAAAACTTCCATAAACAGCTTCACTGCTGTGGGACTTACTCACCTGTGGATTGTGTTGCCATCTCTTGTTTTCAACATGAAGAACAGAAAACCCAGACGAAAAGAGCCAAACGAGTTCAGAAATCGCAGTGTCGATAGCCCAAACAAGGAGACAACTTTATGGTGGTTCTGAAATAGGTGGCAAATAACTAAAAATGTCCAATGTTTTTCTTCTACAAAACACGGAGTTTCTTTTTCTGTGTCTATCTCAGAATTCGTGATGCTAAGTTCCGGCCACGCTCGGTTTGACACAAAATTTCTTCCAGTTCCACATTTGTCTTCACAAGAGCACTCAGGATTCGCAAGCTCATCTGCAAGTGGTGTATCTAAAGGACACTTGATGTGGGATGTTCATATCAGATAGATGGCAGCTTCTTTCCGGGCAGCTTCTTTCCGGGCAGCTTCTTTCCGTGCTTCATTTGAACTATATGTTCGCAGAATTTTCTGTTTTTGCCTTTCATTTTGCAAAAAATGCAGAACATAGAAAATAGCATGCGCAACATTGGCAATGCAAACTCGATCTGCATGGTCCATATCAAAAGCATCTGGTGCATAAAAGTTGTTATTGAGATGACCTTGAATGCCACTGCAGCGTGTGCCCGTGTTTCTGTCGGAGTGCCCCATGATGTATCGGACAACTTTTGTTCGTGCGAAATTATTGATGATGTCGCTTGCATTGTGCTTGTTAGTTTCTAAAGACCTCATAGTGCAGCCTTTGTAATGGTAAGTTTTGAAAGCCCACAGAACGCCTCAGGGGATTGCCTCTTGTTGGCTCACATTCTCTTTCCCGCTTCCTAATCTTGAGATAAACAACTGTTGTCTCAGAGATTTTTGTCTGATCCTGACCATCTGCAACAGACAGGCTAAAGCCGTGACGGGAATCACCTTCCTGCTATTGAATCCTGAACGTGAAAGTGTTTTCCGATTCTTGCAGACAAGTGGATGTTCGCCCACATTGCACTTGGAAAGTCGTGAATCCTTCGTTAAGACCTGATGCAGGTCTTGAAAGTTCCGTCGCGCAGAAAAAGACATGTTTCATTATGTTGCGAAATGATTCTTTAAAAGTTTTCAACGATTTTGGCCAGAACTGACAAAGGTTTCCTGTTGTGATTGATGTGCAGTTGGGGACTAGAGACTGAAAATTCGATTTTGCAGGTCGCTCTTTCTATGCACATTCACAGCTGAAGGCAAGAATCCAACAATGAAATTAGTCTGCCGCTCCCGACCAAGTAATGATTGCAAACTGTCCGCTTGATCAGATCGAGGAATACCTTTTGGCAAAGAAAGACTAGAGCGATGCTTATCAACTTTACTTTTCTTGAATGAAAGGTTGAAAAGAATTTCAGCCAGATTATTGATGAACATCGAAGTTCCCTTGGGTTCACTCTGGCTTCCCCCACGAGGCAGCAACTTGGCTTTCCACTGATGTCTGGTTTCAGACAACAGCTCCTTGTTTCCAAGCTTCATAGCCTAAGATAAGGTGGACAATGGGTGAACATTTATGAGGGCTATTCATACATTTCTGACACTGACGCCACGAGAGTGAGGGCCATAAACACCATGCAGATTAAGAACAGCTCTTCATTGGAAAATGAAAACCCTCATAACTGCAAGCTGCCCTGTTCTTTCCAACACTTAAACAAGACGACAGGTCTTCATTTTCGCATGAACCAAGTGCGCTGTAAACTCTCCATTCTGAGATAAGCGCGCTGTGCTGTGTAAGGGCTGGTTCTGAGCAGAATAAGCAAACAACTTGTGTGTAAGGGATAACGTCACTGTGTTGCGTGATTTGTGTTAGCTTTCCAGGGTTTCAGGTGGCAGCAAAGCAATGTTGAAACTTGCTCAGTGTTTTAATGAACTCACAGCACGGCTTACAACAGCATTTGACAACCAAGCAGTGCAACTGGAAACTCTTTGAGGTTTGCCTGGAAAACGAGGTTGACAGTCATGGAAATTGCATGATTGAAAATATCCTGTCTTTTCAGCTCGGTAACAGACTTACGTAAATGTTGCATACATCCCAGACTGATATCGTTCCACTGAGTTTGGCAAGATCTTAATCTGTTTCCCCACGAAACTAGAACTGGTGCTGTACAAATTCAGTGGTGGAGATTAAATTGGCGACGAAATCGTCCTTTGTGCGCATCGAGATTGTTCAACACGTTTCTGAAGATTTTTCTCTAAGGATTTGAAGCAACAAGTTTCATTTCACGTTCTGGTTTTCTGTTCGTGTTTGCAGGCAGAGACTTGTCTGCAGAACCGTTTTTTCTTCTTTTTTGAAAACTAAAAAGGTGTCTTCGACTGTGAGGAGGTAGAGTAGGATGTTTTTGAACAATGGTCTATATGATCTACAGAAAAATAACAGTGGACTAAAATACAGCAGAAAAAGTTTGTTGCCACAGAGTCCATTATCTCAGTGGTTGTAAAACTCTCTAGTTGACATTTTATGAGATATAAATTTGTATGTTGGGCATGCACATTTTCACCGTGCAGCGGTATTGTCGGTGATACCAAGTGATTTA
>JAAUYG010134236.1_pt1 | contig 10736 bp, 11 predicted proteins | sample 7278091 | NCBI WGS metagenome assembly JAAUYG01 (sample SAMN14350201, study PRJNA611818) | marine sediment metagenome | isolation source: surface marine sediment (0.6m) | place: French Polynesia: Moorea | collected 2018-08
CAGTATTTTAGCACGTCCCACCCCGTAAAGATTTTTGTGCGTTTATAATTTTCAAAAAAAAAAAAAAAAACAGAGGAAAAAGGAAGAAATCTTACCTGACATGTTGAAAGTTCAGTTTGCAGTTCCGAGGAGCAACAAGTGGCAGCTGAGAATTTGGTGGCGCAAATGAAGTGAGTGCAGCTCTTGCGCAGGACAGCAGTTGGGAGGATCGCCTCTGATGCCTCGCAAAGAGGCAGCCAAATCAGGCTATTAGGATGTGGCATTAGATGTGCTTCATGTCAGATCGCTTCCACAGAAAAGCATGACAGAAGCAGATGAGCTATTGAGCCTTTCTTTTCCCGGGAACATTTAGTGGAATGTCCAAACGCTGCCCCTTGAACATAACTCACGTTCAAGTTGCTCATTTTCCATTTGACAGCGTGAAATAAAAAAAACACTCGTTTCGAGACGTTGGAACATTTGCATCTCAACTTTTTCGTTGCCCCTATTGCTTTTCGCACAGAAAATATTTTCAAGATTGAACCTTGTTGTCGACCAAATTAAAAAAGAGATCACAAATTATTTTTGAACACAAATCCACAAAACCCCGGGTTCTCAAAATGATTTATACTTGTCTTCCAGCAGTTGGAGCCAAGAGTGTTGTTATTGGGTGTGTCACATGAATCCAAAAGGAGCTTCAAGACCAATTTTGACATATTCTTGGTTCTGTGCCAAACTGGAGACAAAAGGAAACCTGTTGGAAAACGAAAACGGTTCCACGGTTTGTGGGCCAAATCTGCGTGGTGTGGAAGGTCTGAAGCAATCGAACAGAAGCAATTTTCGTGATAGCCAATGTTATAAACTTGCAAATTTCTGACGGTAACATGAGCCTACTTAATCCAGAATCCAAGTTATCTATGTCCCGTGCAAGCGATCCCTAGTTATTAGGGATTCAAATGGAAATCACCATGAAGGGGAAACAGCAAATGTCGCAGGGAATCGATCTGTTGAACGGTCCTTACCATGTTCAATTGAGAATGTTTCAAGTGGCATTGCGCTTGTAGCAAAACAGAAGAGTTTGGTCAACAAGGCGAAAGCAGAAAGAGGTCTGGCAGTGAAAACAGACCACACAGTTGCTTTGAGAGGCAGAATATGTTGGCAAGAATGGAGAATCTCATAGACTTTTGCATCCCCAGGAGGCAACACACACCTGCCTGAGAATTTTAGGGGTTTCTTGGTCTGAGATAAACAATTATGTACATCATAAACCAAGGAGATCATTTCCAATTAGTTCCGTCTCATGAGCAAAAAACCAGACTGACCACTCTCGTTGTGGTGAAGGCAACGTCAGCTCCAGAGCGCGTTGGCACAGAACGCTCAGGATGCTCCTGTCACTTTGCCTTCGCTTTTTGTGACGAAGCAATTACAAAAGGGCAGCGAAAACAAAAACGGCTTAAATGAAACCCTGGGCCAACAAGTATCCTCACTGTTGGCGTCAAAAATCTCCAGCAAAGACTGATTATGAAGCCAGCTTTCGTGTGGCGAAAAGATTTGAAAGACAATCTTCAGGTTCTGAAAAAGCTTGTCTCCATCCAACCTGTTTCAACAAATGAGAGATCCCCTATTTTTCCATGATTTTATTTTTCGTGTGATCAATAACTTCATCTCCTCATCGGGTAGGACAACGACAACACAACCCAAACAAAAAGCTCTTCGAAAAATCCCCTTTGCCTCTGAGTGTTCATTGCAAATGAAAGCTCTTGGTCAAAAGTCGCAGAGTGCTTCTGTTTTACAATGATTTCGCGAGTTAAAACTTTGGTGAGTTGTCCCACAAACCTTGAAAAGTTTTGTCAAAGTTTCACAAATTTGGGAGCTATAATTCAGTGACCTGTGTGCATGCGATTTTGTTTTTGCCACCTCAAAAGGGTGTTGTGACTGATTTCTAAGTTGTAGGTTAATTTGAACAAGTACTTGCAAAAAGATTCCAGTTTGTTCAGTTCTTCAACGTTTGGAAAGGACCTTCAACACAACAAGATAGGACCACAACCATTGCTTATGAAATGTGAATGTTCCTTCGTCATGAGATAAACTGAAACATCTGGCTTTGTGGTATATGCAGCGCCAGGGCCACATCTCTGCCTGTTGGCGAGAAGTCAGCACACGGTCGATCAGTTGTAAATGTCGTAGAAAACCTTCCATTTGCCATCCTCCATCTTGTGAACAGCTACAAACCTAAATGAGACAAGTTACATCTTGGAAATCTTGTTTGGAAATTTCAAGTCTGTCAACTTCAGGTTCCGGACAAACAGTTGCAGCTTTGGTGTTTTTTTTCTTGATTGTAACTTTTTGTATATAACTTGCGGGCAAAAGGAAGCCAAAGCAGACTTACTTCCCACTATTGAGCACTTTGCCACCTGCATAAATGTTGAAGAGACCAGAGCTGATCAGAAAGTCGCCATCCTGGTGAGCATCATCAGCAGTCATCTCCAGCCTGGGATGCTCTCCCACACCCAAAACGTCCTGCATAGCCTTTACCAGGTCTGTTTGTTGATGAAAGAGAACACGTAACTAGTTTTCCAACAGAGAGAAAAGAAATTTACGATTATCTCTGCTGAAAATCTCAATCTTTTCGACAGAAATCATTTACTTACTGTTGCGCCCAACTATGGCTGGTTTTCCAGGTGCAAAATATCTGGCATCTTTGGCGTAGAGCTGTGCTAGTTTCTCAGCAGTGACGTCTGGAGCATTGAACACATGTGTGTACTGCTTTCCCAACTTGAGACACAGCTCCAATGCCATTTATGAGCAAATCTAAATTCAGAAAAATGCTCAATGACAAGTGTTCATCTGTTATGTAGAGAGGATAGATCTGTACACAGAGACAGACACAAATCCAACACAAACCAGAATCTTTCAGCCCTTATGTTTCTTTCCTCAATGTACGCCAGGAGACCTACAGACGCTTGTTGCTGAACTGATTCCTGCCTTGGATGCGTGGGTTTTATTGGGGTGAAGTACATCCATGATTGTGTCATATATAATCAGCCAAAATGAGTTGACAAATGGAATAATGTGCGAGTAACTGTCAGGTTGGCCGTGGTGATTGACACAGCGGGAAAGGATCCAGGATTCAGGATCACAGTCAAGTGCTCCGAACAAAAGGGGACTTCAAGCGCTGCGAAAGTGCAGCAAAAAAAACTATGAGCCAAGAGGGGGCTCTCTTGGAGCAGCCAAAAAAAAAAGGTGGAGTACCGCCCGTTCTTCCTGGGCAGGTAAGGACTGGTGATCTTGAGCTGTCTCCTGCAGGAACACGCGAACAAAAACGCTTAAACTCAGAATAAGTTCAGTTTTACTTGTTCAGTTTGTATAAAAGTACAAAAAACTTGGTCGAGCATCAGTTACGTGGACAGGGATGTCAAGCACAAAAAAACCAAGAAAAATCTACACAAAAAAAAAACGAACACGGAGCAAGGGTTCTGGTATGCACTGCGCAAACCGGTGTGGTGTTTTGTCATGGCATCCGTCATCCATGGTGCGACCTGTGTTTTTTTTGCGGTGGTGCCTGTTTCCAACTCAAAAAGGGACATGAAACGGCATCTACTTCGCTTCTCAGAAAAAAACTCAAGAAAGAAACAGAAAGAAGCTGACGTGCAAAATTTTCAAATGGGATGCCATTCAGTTTGTTGCGTCCTTTCGAGTGCCACAGGGATGCCATTCCATGAGGATGTTGGGACAAAACATAACAGCGTATTCCCAGAAGAACATAGCTTTCATTCAGAGTTGATTTGCCATGGCCCTCTCTCCGAACAGGGTTTTATTGTTCCAGAAGTGAAAAATACGCGTCAGTGTTTTGGGGAATTGTCTCGCAATCAATAGGCATGGGGGTTGCCCGTGTCGTAGAATATCTTCCATTTTCCATCCTCCTTTTTGTAAACACCCGAAAATCTGAAAAAAAAATGCAGATCAAACAGGATAACAAAATTTTTACTCAACCTCAACGTTCTGTGATTTTTAAGCCCCGCCACCAAGATGAACAGAAAATCACAGTTTCTTACGTTCCATCATCGACCACCTTGTCTTCTGAAGTGTACTTGTAGACCCCGGAGCAGATGATAAAGTCCCCAGCCAAGTGAGCATCATCAACACTCACATCCAGTCTCGTGCCTGGTGTCCGTTTCTTGAAGGATTCTGTCATTCTCTCACGAAGTGCTGTTTTCAGACAAGAAATATATACATGTGCAGCCAACAAAAGTGCAGAATTGAGGAGGTTCCAGAAATGGACTGAAAGCTCAAGTCAAGGATCCAGTCTCATGAGAGAAACAGAGTCGCGAAGGGATCAAATAGAGATTGCTCTTGTGAAAGGTCATCCAAGTTCTTTTCAACCAAAGATGAAGCAAACGGTGACCACAGTGAAAAACAGAAAAGTTACCGTCTCGTCCAACAACAGTTGCCTTTCCATTTGGAAAGATTCTTGAATCTTTGCAGTAAAGAGATGAAAGTTTTTCTGCAGTGAGGTCAGGTCCATTGTAGATTTCCATGTACTCTTTGAGCAAGGTGTTCGCCAGCTCGACAGCCATGTTTCAGACGCCTTCTGCAAAAATCTCGTGTAACTTTGGCAGAATAAACGAGTAGTTGTGTATAAAACTTTTTGAAACAAAGCAAAAACGACCAAAGTTGACCATTCAGTTATGAAGCCAACCTGCACGTTTTCTGTGGCCAACTTTTTGAGATCTATTTTTTGTGCACAGAAGACAAAAAGTTCTCTTTGGAAGCTGTTTTCTTGAGTGCAGCTGTATTCTGATTATTTATGAAATAAAAAGTGGTGCAAAACTTTTCAGAAAAAAAAACACCAAGCAGAATGCAAAAATCGTTTCAAATGACAGTATGAGTTTACCTGTGCTTTTCGCGCTCTTGGAAAATAGGGGTGATGTGACAGTCGTCGTTTCGAGGAATGAACCAGGGAGGGACTGTCTTCGCATTGTTGTCCCAATTTTGGTTGGGTTGAAAGATTGGGATATGTAACGCGAGTTTTGAATTTCGACGCAGGATCTTTGCTTGACCTTGTCACACTTGGACGCGGTTGAACATTTATTTTTCGAATGTTCAAAAGTTTCATAGACTGCTGCTCAAGTAAATCAGAGCGCAAATATGTCACATAAATCAACATTTCGTTATGAAACGACCAATTTTTTTCTGGGCAAGTTTGATTTTCAGTGGTTTCCACGGTTTCACAATTGTAGCTTTCGTGAATTCTGTATTTTTTTCTCAGTTGGACAAGGCGAAACACTGACAACAAAGTGGTGTAGCGTGCTATCAGAAAGTAAAGGAAAAAGCCATGTAACCTGAACTTCACGAAGCACTACAAAAATGACTTTTTGAGTCAGCTTTTGAATTGGCCCTCTTACGTCGATCCAGTTTCAAGGTTTGGGTCCATGAGGCCCCTCAACAAGTCTTACACCCGCCTTTCAGGAAAAGGAACGAACTGTGATGTTTTGTGGGAAACTAACAGACAGAAATGAAGGGGGGGGGGACATCCAACGGAAAACAAGAATGAAACAACCATGACATTCACCCAATAAACTTTTGCTTTGCATGAAACAAAAACTTTTGCTTTGCGGATGTCTAGTCCCATTGACAAGTCTCATCTAAGTGTTTCAAGGCTTCTGGGTTTGGGTTCAGCAGTTAGGCGTTGCTGTTGAACATGTCGTAGAAAATTTTCCATTTTCCGTCTTCCTTCTTGTATGCACCTGCAAACCTGGAATGTAGATGTTTACCGCTTGTGTGGTTTAAGGCACAAAAAAGGAGACTGAAAATTTTTAACGCAAGAGAGTGATGGGCAATAGGGTTGAGGAGTGAGTTGCGGAAGTGGAAATGATGCTTCAAGAAATCCGCAGGACATTCCCTGCAAGGAAATTACATTTTCAACAAGCTGCTGGCCTTACATTTCGTGAATGATTCTTGTTCAGTTCACCACAAACACCTTGAAAAAAGCATCGTTTTCCAAACGCACACTGGTGCATATCCTCTCTTCTCCCATTGTCCCACCAACCCCAAGGACTTCTTCTGGTCCACTTCCCATGCAACATTGTTCTTAGTGGGAGTGCACATAGCTTCCAAGCCACATGAAAGGATTTACTTCCAAATTTGCATGAAAATTTGAGGCTACAATGGATATTTTGGGGTCCGAGTTAAGAGTTTGAGACCCCCAGTCCTACTGCTGAGCTGTGTTTTCCGTTCTTGGCCAAAACAGCACCTGACTTTGAAAACACTTGCGTTTTACTCCAGGTTACCTCAGTTGATTAACGGTTCCATTTTTTGCGCGACTGGTGAACTTTCGTCTGGCTGCAGAGCAAAACTATGATTCGCAAAAGAAAACAGAACTGGAAGTGCTCAGTGTCCTGTGGGTCTTTCCTTAAACTAGCTGAGAACACGGTTCCAAAATGGCGAGAAAAAGAACATTGTATTGCTCACTTTCCGTCTGCTACAACGTTCCCATCAACAGTGATTCTGTGCAACCCAGAAGCAACAAGGAAGTTTCCAGCTTCGTGTGCATCGTCGCACCACATCTCCAGTTTAGCGTTTGGTCCCACAGTGGTGATGAACTCATCAAAAGCCTTGGCCATGTCTGATCGTGGAGAGTAAAAATGAGAATTTCAACAAAACGAACCAGGTTGTCAATTGTCAAAAGGCCGGAGGTTGCCTGTGCAAAAGTGAAGTGGAGTAGCTAATAAAAATTTTCTTCTGAAAAGAGAAACTCTGGATTTGAAGCTTGCACCTTTTCCTTGGGAGTTAGATTTCTAATTCTTCAGAATTTTTTTGTGGTGGGAGAAGGGCGATGAGGGTGGGGGTGAGGGTGGTGGAGAAGCGAAAGTATTGGTGCGTTCAGACTCAACAAAACCCTCATGGATGGACTGACGTCTGGAGCCACTGGGACTGCCGTTCCTCATGAATGCTACCCCACGCTTTGTGCTCAACTCGTGTTAATAGACAAAGAGACATGGACACAAGAATCATGTTCATGCTCACACTTACTTTCTCGCCCAACAACGGTGGGCTGTCCAGGGGCAAAAAACCTTGCGTTCTTTGCGTACAGAGGGAGAAGTTTGTCACCAGTAAAACCAGGGGCATTGAAAATGTCCACGTAGGCTTTGGTACAGGCATTCGCTTGTTGCAGAGCCATGCTTGCGGCAAATGCTTTTCTGAAATGTTTGAAAACAGCATGCATGCAGTGAGTGAGAAATGTTCACTGAAATGGCCACTTGAATTAATGTTTGCAGGTGTGGACATAAAAGGGAACACTTCCGACGTCCAGAGTTGAGGTCTTTTTTTTACAAATGTCTGGGAGAGGCTGTCAACTTCAGTGAAATTGGCATCAACAAGGCAAAATGCACTCTTGACTGAAAAGCAGGAAAAACAAACCTGAGTAGATTGAACTCAAACAGAGACAAACTAATTGTTTCACCAATCTTACGGAAAGTTGCTTTACCTTACCCTGAGAAGTTTATGTGCCCTGTTATCCGAATGACGTGCGCTGCGTGTGCTTTTGAACCTCACGGACAACTTGACAAAGCTGCTTCAAAGTTGAAGCTGGCCGTTTGCCCCTTGCTTTTTTGCCGTACATTCACAGCTGATAGCCAAATCGTTGTTTTATGCTTCCTGGCACTTTTTCAGTTGACCGGAGGAAAAGAGCGAATAAAGCTCTGAGGGCATCAAACAAAGGGTAATGGAGCAATTGTCAGCAATTTAGTTCTCACAGTTTCGGAAGTGTCATCACACATCGCATTCCAGACTGAAAACCCTTTTTTGCACAGTCTCGTTCACCAAAAGAACATGCGCGAATGTTTCCAAAGCACCCGTGTTTTGAACAATCGAGACACGAGCAAAATAGGGTTTACCCTTGTCTCCAAAGTCACCTGGCAGGAATGAAGCTGTTGTGCTGGGTCCAGAGCATGAACAAAGAAAATGTGATTTTTTAATGCTCACCAATTTGTTGGCTCCTCAAATGGGATAGGTCTATTGGAATGAATTGAGCCGAAATTTGGGTCCGCCCTGGATTTTACATAAAAGTTCTTTCTTTTTATCAAAAACACTCCAATTGGACCATTTTTGCTGAAACATGAATGACAAAGTCTTCAGGTCAAGAGGCCTGGTTTTCAGAGCATCCTAAATGAGGTTGCAGAGAAAGGATGTCATCTTTGCCTGAGATGGCACCCCCTGGCATTTCATTTACATGTGTGGTCCGAAAGTGTTTTGTGCAGGCATGTTTTGTCCACTGATGGGCCAACTCCCTTGGGCTGCACAACTCAAGCAGGCGCCAGGTGGCCAGTGAGAATGAGATGCGTTGATTTTGGTGTGGGGCGCCATCATTGGCCCAGATACTCTCGCGGATGGGTATCATCCCAGGTTTTGGCAAGGGTGCCATGTCAGACAGGTGTAGATGAGACACTCCAGGGTTCCAATGGATTGGGATGTCTCGGGAAAACACCAATCCACCAGTTGGCTTCATGGTTCCCTGGACTCAGAAGAGGATGAACACTCCCATCAGAACAGAGAACTTGGATTGTGCTTTGAGAGCCGTTGCCACGGTATCTTGGTGGCGCTAGTAAAAGGTTGCTCACATTATATACCCTATAATAGAGAGACGCAGCGTGTTGAGTCCCCATTGGCAGCAGCATGGATTCGCCATCACACATCTCCTGCTTTCTGAAACAAGGCACTTTATGCAGACACAGAATCAACTGATTGTACACACTGATGGTGAAGCCAGTGACTGAGATTGCACTAAAGCAGGAAACCAACCAAGGTCAGTGATGACGTCATGACGTGGCATGTCCCTTCTGTGGATTTTGCAACCACCTTTACAAACCAGGGGCATCAGTTCTGTGATTGAGTGGCAGAATGCGAAATTTGCTTCTCCATCTGATCAATTCTTTCAGGCTTGATGGCGCTTGACAAAAAAGTGTCTCTAAATTTTGGCAAAGATGATAAGCCGTTGCTGATGGAGCGGAAAGGGACCGTGTGTGACATCTGTTCGTGGCTTGTGTTTGATTTAATCACTGTGAAAATAAAAGTACTTTTTTGCTATCAATTTTAATTTGAGTTTGAAACAGATAAAAAGGACAGAAACGGTCTCTTCTTTGCTTGGAACCCTCAGTTTTGTGGAATGGCCGTTTCTTCCGTATGAACAGCATGACAGGCGTGGTTCCAAACGGAAATGTATCCTTTTGAGCTGACAACGGAAAAGTCTTTGCACAAACACAAAGGGTCTATATCTGTTTGCGGTGCGAGATGTGTTGAAGGTGACATTGATGCAACTTCACGTTTAATCCTGAAGCAGACGATGGAGGAAACGTTCGTCAACCGCGCAGCTCCAACTTCCCCCCCCCCAACAAAGTGCGGTGAATGCCAAACGTAGTTGAAAATTGGAAGTTGCAGAAGACTGTTGAGGCACACCAGTTTGGGATCGCCTTCTGAGCCTGTGCTGGTGGTGGTGAACTTTTCAATCCACAGAAGACGCGCAACATGCACGGCTGCTCTTGTTGCCGACACCAGAAAAGGCTTACTCTTTCGACAATATTCTCAACTTGACACAGAATCAAAGTGATGAATAATGTATGCAGTGCTTCAGTGGCAGGCAAAATCTTGCCTGGTTTAGACCTGAGCACTTGACCTTCTTTATTCTGACTGCTTTTATGTGGGTAATCGTCCTGTATTTTGGATGTTAAACGATACAGTTCAAATACGTCTGCGACAATGCCCAGGCTGAGTGACGCAAGTCTGTCGTGACTGAGTCTGCCTGGAGCAAGTTCTGCTCTTTTTCTGGCATACATGTATCTTTCTCGTGATGAGGATACCTTCGAGGAAACTGAAGTAAATGTTTCTGAAGAAAGTGTCTTTTTGTGGCCAAAGAACTTCAGCTGAACCTTTGTTGAGAGCCAAGAAGATAAAAAATAGAGCTGCAGACTCTCCAGAGCCACCAGGAATGGCCACAAGAGAAACTGCGACGCCCAACATGTTTTAGTGATTTTCCTCGACACCCCTAAAAAGACCAAAGGCGTCCGTTTGCCTTTATGTCATGTATTGAGACAACTCAAGAACTCCAAGAATGAATCCAGCTCATCTGGTGACAAACTGGAACCAAAATCGAACCAAACAAGATTTCTGCCACACCAACTTCATCAGTGTTCCTTATGGGTACCAGAGATCTTGATAGCAACACCTTCCCCTCAAAAATATATATTGCAGATCCTTGCTCTCCACTCAAAAATGAACGTGTGAAGCGCAGACTCTCCGTCCCTAGTGATCAGTAGTTAGGACAGGTGAAGGCAGAACGGTAAAGGAGATCCCGTCTAAAAATCTTGCGACCCAGAAACAAGAAAAAAAGAGACTCTGTGGAGAAGATCGCCTATTTGTGGTAAGATCGTGACGCAGAGTGCGTTGGTCTACCACTCTGAGTAAGCAGAGAGAACCTCGATCATGCAGAAGATACATACAGCAAGTCTCTTGTTGTTACTTGCTTGAATAAACAACGCTTTTTGAATGCACTTTTTGACAAATCTTCAAGACTGCGAAAGCAAAAAAGGACCAGTATGCTTCAGCGTGAGGGCAGAGCATTGCGGACCAGCTCTCTTGCTTGGGATACTGCCTGCTGACTTTTGATCTCAGCTGTTTGGCCAATTCCTTGGAATATATTTTCTGTCTGGTAAACGTTTGTAACTTCTGGGAGGAATGGTGTCCTTTCTCCGTAAATAACCAAG
>JAAUYG010142316.1_pt1 | contig 10736 bp, 6 predicted proteins | sample 7278091 | NCBI WGS metagenome assembly JAAUYG01 (sample SAMN14350201, study PRJNA611818) | marine sediment metagenome | isolation source: surface marine sediment (0.6m) | place: French Polynesia: Moorea | collected 2018-08
CATACAAACAGCTCAACACAAAGATGTCCGGCATACATACAAACAGCGCAACACACAGATGTCCGGCATACAAACAGCTCAACACAAAGATGTCCGGCATACATACAAACAGCGCAACACACAGATGTCCGGCATACATACAAACAACGCAACACAAAGATGTCCGGCATACACACAAACAACGCAACACAAAGATGTCCGGCATACATACAAACAGCTCAACACAAAGATGTCCGCCATACATGCAAACAGCTCAACACAAAGATGTCCGCCATACATACAACAGCTCAACACAAAGATGTCCGGCATACATACAAACAGCTCAACACAAAGATGTCCGGCATACATACAAACAGCTCAACACTTACACCTGTAAGACAATATCATTCATCCTTAGTGTCCACAAGCCAAAAGCTAAGCAAAAAAAAATGCATTGCGACTATGACAATCATGCATGTCCATATTTAAGCCCAAAATGTACATGTTCCCCGTTGACACAACAGGCGGTATTAGCGGACACGAGATCGTAGGATTCGCTATAGGATTTCCGACATTTCAGCTGCTGTTCACGGGGTCTATCGTGTGTAAAAACTTCCCGTTATATCTGGCAAGAATTGTTGTGTTGATACAGAAAGTTGCTTGTACAATACACATGTGATGGATATTTTCATCCTGATGCGGGACACGGTCTTTTAAGACACTCGGTGACTCGAACCTGTTCTCCCAGGCGCGGTGCCAGTTTCCAGGTACAATGTACATGTACACATCAGTAGCTCTAACAGTAAGCCTTGGATACGTACGTAAGCTGAAGCTCTTAATATGACATCAATAAAATAGTGCAGGAATTAAAATTCCCGATCTGTTTCTATTTCCGATGCTGGGGATATACTGCGTGGAGGGGCGGGCGGTCTAGCTCCAGCTGTCTGTTCCCTAGGAGATCTAGTAGGTGTCAGGGTCCCTGCTCCAGGGTCAGTGTCGTCTGGACCGTACTGAAGCTGACCCCCAGGAAACGTACTGACGGGCCGCGGCTCTTGGGACAGCCTGTCTGCGATCTGTGACACCCGGTACTCACTGGACGACTCATCCTCGATCTCTAGCTCGTCTGAGTCTTCGTGAACGACATCTGAGTCCCCGTGTACGACGTCGTCCCCACCACCTAGTGTGGGCGTTCTGGGACCCCGCTGTGACACCTCGTCTGCTGCCACAGCCTCGCTCGCCTCGCTGTCGGAATCCTGCTCAAAATCCTTGTCGTAATCATAGGTCGTCACCATTGTGTCATCTTGCTCTGTGGAGCTCTGTCGCAACACCTGTCTGTCACCCCGATTGCTGTCACCCTCATCCTCGTCCTCGCCTTCCTCTTCTACTTCTATGACAATATTATCGGCTTTCTGGTAGACGTAGCTGAAGGAGCCGTTCCTTTCTGCCGGGTCCTCGGGGGGAGGGGCTGAGGCGGTGTCCGAGATCCCGGCGAAACTGTTAGCTTTGAAACCGCGTCGCGAGGCGCGCGAGCACATATAATTTCGCATGCTGACGGCTGAAACCGGACGTCCAGATGCGACGTTAGCCAGTGACGTCATAGACCGTGGTGGCGCAGAAAAGGGACGTCGTTTCCTGTCCGGATGAGGCAGACTAACGGATCGGACAATGTGAACCTCGGAGTGAGTGACACTCTTTCCAGGGTTATACTTACAGTCTTGGCGCTTGGGCTGGTTGGCGTACACTGACTTGTGCTGCCTCAAACACACCGGGATGTTGTCAAAGAACCTGGGACGACCACCGTAATGATATTTCTGAGGGTATGTGAAGCGAGAGAACACGGTTGGGTGGTGGTGCTTCCCACGAGACGCCCTGTTATCTTGGTCACTGCAGCCTTGCTCTACGTCACTGCTGACGTCATAGTCCGGTCTGACTGTGCTCTGTTTCACTGAACGTCCGCGCGGGACCCAAGCGTTCCGAGGTCCTTCTGGATCACGCTTCAGGCGCCAGCGTCGAGGGTGAGAGAGATCCAAGGACCGCATCAAATTGCTGATCCCGAAATAGTCGACATCTCGGGCGGGATTGTCTTTACCTGGCGGGGCGGGCAGGTGAGGTCCATTATAATGGTTGGTTGCGTCAGAGCGTCCATTGTCAACCCTGTCAGACGTTCGGGAATGTGAGGCTGTCTTTTGTTTCCGGTTTTGCGTTTTTCCCCTGGCATACGGGTCGTACCAGTCCGGGCTGAGTGCAGTCAGCGGGGAGGCTGCAGGCATCCTGCTTCTGGCCACCGCCCCGGTTATATCTATCACCCATCGAAAGAACAAAACTTAAAAGTCAATGTCACCCAATTTTAAGCAGTCTTTTGAATCGACTGCCGATCTCATACTGATTCATTAATTCAGCTTAAATCAGCTGTTGACCATTTATAGATGCCAAGGTTAAAGTACATTTCCGCGCCAACGAAATAAAGTGTATCACACTGGCTTCATAAAACATCACGTAATTAATAAACCATGGTTCAGCCAATTTGCCATCACATATGCACATTACTATTCAATGGGAAGATGTCAGTAGCAATCAGTTAATCGGCTGCTTACACTGTATTTACCTGCTGGAAGAGTCTGTGTCTTGACGGAACCTGGACGCAAGCCCACTTCTTTCAATCTTCTGAACGTTTAGCTTTTAATTAATAACAAAGTAAAATATTGCCTCTATATTTTACAGCTGTCGCAGGTCTAGCATCCTTGCCCACTCTATATGTCGTTTGTATATTTGTCACCGGCGTAATCTTGTCACCCAAGCGTTCCGTGGAGCATGGGTGATTGTTGGGCGTTGTCATGGAAAGTATCGATCCCCTTCCAAAACCCAGACACGCGCGGCTCTCTACTGTTGGTGACAGGCAGACAGAAGTCGCGCGTCACTGATCACGGATCAAAAATGTTTCGTCTCTTTATAATAATAGAGGCTTGATATAACGTTCGACGCATGAACTATACATGACTCGGTCTAAGATCGGCAAAAATTTTGTGTCATATCATGCCGACGATAAAAGTACGATTTTCAATGATGTTTGATGCCTGATGTCGGCCGTTTGACATTTTGTCAAATGCACAACCTGGCGTAGCCAGTAAGCATAACGCATAATAGCGCGTAATCCCCGATGGCCACCTAGCAGTTTCACCTCACACGTATAGATACAATTACCTTAGGTCTGCTAAATCTCCATTTCTGCCATTGCAAATCAACGGGAGCAAATTGCGATGGTCTGTAGCACTCTGTGCCATCAGTAAAGTCTAGTACAAATAGACCGCTTAACATAAAAGCCCGCCCGGCCACAAAGTTGTAATGCCACTTGCATACCGTTTTTTTCTTTAACCGTTACCTCTATGAAGACAAGTAAAGGCCAATAAATCTTCAAAGTCTTGTATTAATCCTTCACCCAAATGTAATATATTGAATTTTGCCCATATTCTACTTCATATTAGTGTTCATGAGCAGCAATATACTAGTACATGTATGTCCTGGCTCTTCTTTCTTAATTGGACATATTGGCTAGACATGCGAGTGATCTTGAGCACAACCTTTCAAGGTCAAATTTAATGGTGCGACTTCACTTCTCATATATGATTTCTCTGTTAGTGACCAACAACAACATATATGTCTTCTTTTCCTATATGTAAACAGTATGAGAACAAGGGCTTGGAATGTGTATCGACTTAAACAACAAAAAAAAAACGACCGGTAGGGGACTGCAAACATGATAAAGCAAGCTGATACCGGTCTTTAATAAAATTTCACGTTTACTCAGGGTCCCATTTATGACTTCATTTCAGTATTTAATAGCAATATATACCAAAACTATATCACTTCATGAGCGACCGTGAATTTTACATTTCAGTGTCTTTCAAGTCAATTCTTTGTGGCTTGACTCCATATAAGACTCCCTATTAGCGATTAACTGCAATATATCTCTACCTGTTTCTATGATATAGATTAAGGGCTTGAAAAATCAGTGAACTTCAGCCTGATCTGTCTAGGTGAAACTCCAACAGTGTGGCTGGACTCTTGGTAATATGCTATGAATTCCTATTAGTGTACAATAGGAATATATGCCCTATTATTCACTGCTTCTATCTTAGATACACTAAGGTTAAAAATATAAGTGATATTAAATTGAACTTTAAAGGTCACTCAAGCTCAAATATAATGGTGCTACTGGAATCCCCATATACAATGATATAAGACTTCAATTCTACCTATCTCTGAGATACAAACGTTCGACATACCAGTTGCCTTAAATCTGTCTTTTCAAGGTAACCCAGCGTCAAATTCAATCGTGCATTTGGACTCTCCATTTATGACGGCAATAGACATTGTAACTACATGCACGATCTAGCTATTACAGCTATTTTTTTTATTTTTTTTATTTATTTATTTATTTATTTTGAATTGAAAATACAAATGGGAGCGTATTAAGTCATGTACAACAATAAAATGTCTTCGAAGGGTTAAAAGAGACTGAAGCAATTGTAGCTTTTGGCGTTGCCATTTACGCAGATTACAAAAGCCGGCGGCGAGGGTCGTCTACAAAGCCTCATTGATGATCCAGGGTTTCAAGTTTTACTTCAAAATGCCAGGGAATCACTTGGATTCCTGCAACCTTATGCTTGAACACAATTCGTGGACCTTTGGCCTAAACAGGGATTTGGTTTGACGGTTTACAATCTGGCATTCTAAAATTTATTCGTCAGTGTCAGCCGTAAATGTACTCAAGAGTAACCACAAGTGACACAAATATATAGAAGTTTTCCAAAATTTATTGTGCTAACAATTCCTAAAAATCATATAAAATGCATTTCACTAGTAGGCACAAATCACTGAACTTTTTAAACATGTTTCATACAGAAATTACGGAAGCTGGTCATATGGATACCCAAAGCACATCACAATGTTTTACGCGTGTACTACCTCTTCTCCCCTACTCCCGCCCCAACCCCCCAACCCCACCCCACCCCCCAAAAAAGGTTTTCATGCAGGTATACCACTGCGTGCATACTTTAACATATGCATGCCGTCAAAACGGCTGGTAAACCATTCGATGACATATAAACCTTGGAATTTGTCGATTCATTATGTGGGTAACAGTTTAAATACGGTTCATGAGACTAGAGCTTTTCGTCCATCATAACGCGGTCATAGCACGTTCCACTTGCCAGTCTTGCGGTATGCTGTCAGCGCCTTGTGTGCTCGCCGCCGTATGTGAGAATCCGGATCTCGGTTGAACTTCTCCAGGGCTTCAGCCACATCCATCTCCAGATGGGAGGGTGAGCCGTCACAAATATCGTGGAGGACCTGCTCTCTGACCTTGGGAGATGGGTCGTCCACCATCTCAAACATTCGGCGATAGAAGTCGTCTATATCACAGCGTACGCGGCATGGACACATTTCTCGGAGCGCTGTACGCCTCACAGTGGGGTCCTCATGTCGAGTGAGATCTATTACGACGTCAATGTCTGTAGTTTCCTTGCACAAACGTATAGCTCGCTTAGAGTCCATATTACTCATGGTGCTGGAACATTAAACAAAAAGGAATTTAATTTCGAGTAGCCCGTCCAAGGGACAATGTTTTAAATACGCTTTTAAAATTGGGCCTAAAACTGAAAGACTGCTATATATCGAATGATTTGTGCCAAGTCCTTTATTGAACCACATGGACCAGTCACTGATATGGTGCAGTGTTTTTATATAATACTACCCCGTATTAGTGACTGGTCCCTGTGCTTTGAACCCCTGGACAATCAAGACTTTGAAACTTTGTGATTACCTTTCTGACGAATGATTCAAGTGAAGTTTATCTCGGTGGCAGGATCTCCAGTTACCATGGTTTTCATTTACTGGTCAGTATCCAGCATCCTTAATTTAATCTAAGTCCATTCTGGACAACGCAGCAAAAACTAATACTAGCCAAGACGTAGGTTATATGACACTGCGTGACACTTCCAGAAAGCATGCATAAACTTATAGGCCCACCCAGCGATGTAGTATGAGGCCCCGGTATACTGGTATAAGACCTAAACTTGCATGCTAGCTATTGTTTGTACACATGTGGTAGCGGTCGTTTAAATAAACACACACCATTCAGAATATGTAGTCTTCATAACTGAAACCTCACCTGTCGAGAAAAGGAAATGTGCGGCTATCACGGACCGGTTCAACCGATGTCTGATGGGTTCTGTCTGATGATAGGGTCCTCTAGCTGTTAGGCGGTAGGCTAGGCACGGCCACTTGCCTATCCGACTAGTGTTGTGAATGTGCCTGCCCAGATCGCTGGTCTTATAAGCAGATGAGTAGGTACAACTAACCACTGCTACGGGTCGTTTCGATTTCAGTTTGTGTTGCAAGACTCCCCTCCGAATATAGACCTTGGCTTCTCCGTCAAGCACATTGCTGGCGATTGTGCAATATTTACAAACAAACATCGACCAATGAGAGCCATCCAGGGCGGTGTCGCGACGGAAGTTTACTGAAGATCGTCAGTATTTCGCATCACTAAACTCCCTCATTCCTGCATAGTTTTAAAAGGTTTTTATATAGATATCACGGATAAATAGATATAATGAGAACTAAATTGGCGAAAAAAGAAAAAAAATTCAAAAACTTCCTTTCTCTTCGCGACTTCCTTTCACATCATTTAAAGAAAGATCATTTTATATAGAAAATGTTGGTTCAAAGATTCTGCCACCCACGAGGGTTCAACCCTGTTAACGAATACACATCTAAAATATATACATATACACACAGCGTATGAAATTTTCCCTGTAAAACTCTAAGGCATCTGAAATGATTAATCAAGTAAGATAATGAGAATTAAGTCCCTTGACAGTCACTTAAAGGTTTGCATTGTTCAAAATATATGCAAAATCATTATTTTTATGTACTATTTGTAGTTTTATTTGAGACTGCACAGTGAATAATATACAGCATTAATACAATATTTCGCATAATGCTCACAGACTGTAGCTGACTGTAATTCCTTTCGTGAGCCAAAGTCTGTAAACTATTGAATGTAATAAGATATTTATAGAACCATTGAAGCAGGTAATTACAACATATGGCACATCATGGGGATTTGTACCAGACATCACAAATCCAAGCCAATACATATCACAGGGAAATAAAAATGTCATTTCTGGTGTTTATATATGTTGAAGCTTGGAGTCAGATTGTTAATATAAAGTAAAAAAAAAAATATAGGTCACCGTTATTTTTTGTTACAGGCTGAAATTATATGGAAATTAGTGGGAAAAAATCAATATTTGGGGACTGCAAATCATTTTTTTTAAATAAACATTTTCAGAAAACATATTCCTATGACAAATTATTGTTGCATTACCCGGCAAAATAACATTACTAAAATGATGCCATATTACTATCCAATTGGTACAAAACAAAATCATTAGAACAAAAGTTTGTTGTACTTCCTTAATACTGGCTAGCATTACTTTATAATATACACAAACTCATAGAGGCAATAATAGAAAAGCAATAATTGAACGCAATAGACCATAATTCCTATGACTAGCGAGTTATATGTGAGTTAAGCATAACTTTAAAGTTTTTAAAATTTGCCCTTAATTTGATTAAATCCCAGCCTAATACATTGAGATAAGGTAAGATTTAGGGTTGTGTTAAAATATGTTATAAGTTATGATGAAACTTTGAAGTTAGAATATATCCTTAGGTGAGCTGTTCAGAATTGTGGACCAGTGTGATGATAAGTTTTATTTAGAAACCTGTACTCTATTTCTAGTATAGTAATGGTGGACATCTTCATTATATACAAAATGGCTATGGAAATCGGAAGAACATTGTTTATCTGACAGTACATGCGTATTCTTTTTGGAATAAGTTATGCTGGTACAGCCTTTTTTTGCATGACATGACCACATTACAGATCTAGAGATAATATTGCCCTTGAAGTGTAGCCCCAGAGAACCACACCGAACCAGAGATAGAGTAAAATGGGTGAGTTATAACATTACTAATCCTACTTTTAACAGGACGTCTGTAAGAAGCCCAGCATGTTTCTTTATATTGTAGATATGCCTTTTTGGGGAAATGATAAATGGGGAAAAGATTTGAAATATAAATTTCTATTTTAAAGGAATGCTGGCCTCTTAATGCATTTTAATAGGAGGCATTTGAAATATATGAAATGAAAGCATTTTGACTACAAATTAAATGTTGCATGATGGTTGGAGAACAATTTAACAACTATCATCCTTAACAACATAAACAATCTATCACTCGGACTAGGAACTTTTAATTTTATTTATTTGCATCACATTTTGGGTCAGTTTGATTTTTACTTTAAGCAAAATGTCTGAAGTTTTGTTGCCTAGAACAGAACCTTCAGGAAATATACCCATGTCAGTGGCACACTGAAAGGAGACCTCCTGTGGTGAACTGCTGCCTGTGAGGTACATGATCTACATCACTGTAAAGCAGTCCTTGACAGCCACTTGAGTAATCACTTCATGGTTGATCTATCAAAAGCAGCGGGCAGATCTAGCATCACCGATACCGCCACATTCTGGCTGTCTACTGACATCAAAATGTAGTTTTGTACTGACACCAGCATGGTGTCCACAATTGCGATTAGCCTTCTATGTAGGTTAATTGGTAGTCTTCCTGAAGATCATATATGCTTCTCTAAATGAGGATGTGTGTAGCTCTCTCGATTACCTTGACTCCCCGAAAGGAATATTGATAATTGGCCCATAAAGAGAAAAATCCACCGCTGAAAAAACATTATTTAGGTCTTAGGGTTCTAAATGGGGTTTCTTCAGTACTGGTCTCACATGAGCTGCTTTTAACAATTTTGGAAAGTGACTGGACTGAATGGACTTATTGACAATGTGTATGTGTGTGTGTGTCAACATTGGGATAGTCACACCTGGACACGTTTTAAGTAAATAAAGATATTGTAACTGGGATGAGCTTGGTTAGTTAGTTACATCTGTGGCCATTAAAACCTGTGTCTGTCATGTATACGTAGTTGCTAGAGTTTTGTAACGTAGTGACTGTCTGGAATTATTTGTGGTCGAGACACCGAGGCACACATGACATACACAGGCTAGATCTAGACGTGCGCCCGTGTTGGTGTCTATTTGTGTAAACACATCGCAAAAATAAATGTTCAATGCAATTTCCCATAAAATTTACTAAAATCCATGTCCTGAAAGTCTCTTATTGAAATCAACGCCCATGGACAACACAAAAAGTCAGTAGGAGCTAGTAAAGTTCTTAGTAAGGCTACTGGATCCTTTAGTATGAATTTGCTATATTATGCCTATCATTTTCAAGTAGATTGAACGGTATGCAAACCTTAAAAAAATTCATGAGCAGAGCTAAAAAATAGAAGTGACCAGTGGGGAAAAGAATGTTCCCTCTTCCCTAGTTGTAAGCATATGTTATGATCGAAGACCCTCAGCCAATCAAATGGCCGAAGGGCGGGCATTTCCGCCAAATTTAAATCCAGCGGAGTTCACAAAGGGTGTGTTTACAAATTGTGTGCTAAATATTTTAAAATATGTAACATTTTCACATACTTTTGCCATGTCACTGTTCCATTACCGACATCTAGATCTATTTGCAAGCATTGTGTGTTCGTGTTGAGGGTATCGCTGGTGTATATGATCTACCGAGTTATACTTCTGGCCCATGCTCTCGCATTAATTAAAAATTACAATATCATGTGATGTTTTTGTTTTAGGTAGGCCCGATTGCGCTATTTATCGATGTAGTATATAATGTATTTGACTAGCTGAATGCTGTACTTTAAAACAATGCTTCTATAATGCAAAACCTAATAAAATCACTCCGCAAAATGTTGGGCGATAATAAGGGAAACTGATATCTGTACATGGTTTTGTCGAAGATGACCAAATGTTAATCTGGGCGAAATTTACTGGAACCGGTCGAAAAAAGAATGCTAGTTTCAGTATAGTGTCTGCCAGATATATACATACTCAGGGTGATTATGTATTAAGTATGGCCATGTTGCCCTGTTATCTGGTTATATTTTTGACATAAATCTGGATCAGTAATGTACTATTATCAGCTCTACAATTTATGCTGTGTCACACCTCACTTTTTATCATTTTTTCTGTGTCCCATGTCACTTTTTATAAGAAATTTACTTCGTCACGTCACTGTTTATACGTTATATGTATAGATGTATAGTATAATTATTTTATATAAGACTTTCCTGTCGATCTTCTTTTTCTATAACATATCAACGTCGATTCTACAATTTTTATGAGATTTTGATGTCACTTTCTACAGTTTTTATCAAGGCTCATGTCAGATTCTACAACTTTTAAACTGGCTGTGTCACACTTCGTTTTTTACCCATGTGGAGCCCTTTCATTGAGTAACATTGTACGACTTAGGCAAAATTTTGAGATCAAACAAATCTTGTGACAGTCATGTCTGCCTTCAGTAAGCTACCTAGCAGCAACGTGCACCACCATCACAATGACTCTGTCCTTGGCTCCACGTATAACCGAACATCTTCATGTCTGCCTTATATTTCTCTACCACCTTTTGAAACAGTTGCGTCGTGTCCCTCTGGAGCTTCCGTAGAATCTTGTCATACTTAAATTCTGAGGAATATGATGACCCTTCTTCCTCCTGCAGCGGCATATAATACAGGTTCAAGTTTTCTTCAGGATAAATAGCGTTTGAGCCAGCACCCA
>JAAUYG010292042.1_pt1 | contig 10736 bp, 8 predicted proteins | sample 7278091 | NCBI WGS metagenome assembly JAAUYG01 (sample SAMN14350201, study PRJNA611818) | marine sediment metagenome | isolation source: surface marine sediment (0.6m) | place: French Polynesia: Moorea | collected 2018-08
CAACCAACCAATCACGTCTCAGCTTAGTTTACGCGTAATCCAACCAACCAATCACGTCTCAGCTTCGTTTACGCGTAAACCAACCAACCAATCACGTCTTAGCTTCGTTTATGCGTAAACGAACTTCGTTTACGCGTAAACGAAGCTGAGTCGTGATTGTTTAAGTTCGTTTACGCGTAAGGCAAATGCGTTATGACCCTCCCGGCTTGCCATACACGTTTGACACGTGCGGTGTCTATGAAAGTCATTCTAACCTCCGATACAAATTTAAGTAATATAATTGTGAATATCATAAGAAACTCTATTAGTAAGCTCATGAATATCACATGGAACCTGTATTAAAGAAAGTAATATCATGATTATCACTGACATGGGACCTTTAAGTAATATCAGGAAAACTTTTAGAAGTTACGCCTTATATATACCCAGCTACATGGGATCTCTCTTCTGTATTGCTTCAGCTGGACAGAGATGATGACGTGGAAAGCGATGTGGAAGAAGAACAGGACTTTTACGAGGAGGCACATATTCCGGACTGAGATTGAAAGCTGTGTCATACGTCATAACGTACGGTCATTACGTCAGATACAAGGCACTTCATGGCGTCACAATACATTCGACTGGAGAAATTCCTACAGGCAACAATGGCAAAACTTACAAACCGTTGATAAAGCTAGACTAATTATTAAGCTGCACGTTGAGCACAAGTGCTACGGATATCTTCAAGACGGGACACTGGAGGTTTCTGCATCTAGGCAACAAGGGGGAAACTTACAAGCCATTGATAAAACTAAACTAATTATTAAGCTGCACGTTGAGCACAAGTGCTACGGATATCTTCAAGACGGGATCATGAAGGTTTTCTGCAAAAGATGAAATTAAAAAAAATCCCCTCACATTTGCAAAACTGTACGTTCCATATGTGCAAAGGAATACATCGCCTTAAGTCAAACGCTCTTCGGACTTTGGGTTCGAAACTTTGGATTTTAGTGGTGCTAGCTCACTCACATCGAGAGTACATATCGCTTGTAAATCTCGGAAGGGTGAAGATTCTCTGCATTTCAATGTATATATCTTCAAATCGTATGGATGCAAAGTATTTGAAAGTTGGTGATAAAGAGGAAATGTAAGTCGATATTATTTGTATTTAGACGAAGGATATATGATATCGTGAAGAGATCACCATCCCGCGCTCGCTATGCTTCAAAGCTTATCAGGGTATAATTCCGAAGGGGTGTACAAATAATCCGCGTCAGAGATGATATGCCTGTATATAAGCCATAAAGAGGTGAATATAGCATACATCAAGTGTGCTATGCATATTGAATAAATTCCCAATACAGCAAAAAAACTGCTGTCGTTTCTTGATGTCACCTAATTTCCTGTATAGTTTCAATACCACGAAATATACGTAGGGAGACACGAGCTCAGATACGGAATAGGGAAGATAATAATTTGAAACGTCCACCAATGATGGCACACACATTCCAGGGGTGGTCGGGGCAGCCTTCTATATAAACCATCCAAAGCAATCCTTGAACACAGCTTACTATGGAAACCATTATTTACTATGGGCAAGTTTGGAAAAAGCTAAGGACTGATACCCTTTCGTAAAATACACTTGTGTTTATTTCAGCAACAGCTAAATAGCATTGCCAACGCCGCACAAGTGCCATATACTACCCACTCCTTCCTCAATTTTGTTGCCTTTGTTGCTTTGGGCCATCGACCAAAAAAAAATAACAATCCCGGATTTTGAAATTTGGTTTATGAGGCCATATGCTATATCGGGGCGCGAAATGGCTGAAGCCTCCCCCTACTATATGACCCACACGCCAGGTATCATGGGTAGTAAATATCAGCCTATCAGCTCCGTCCGGCATCACACGCTGCCTGGCTGCTTTGGCGTGGTCATCAGTCGTGATCTTCCATGACGTGATTATAATATTACAATGTGTGTATCCTATGTTTAGGATACTACGTATGACGGCAGATATGTGTCTTTAACCTACGTGCACGTTATTTTTAACCTAGTTTTTTTTTTAATTTTATTTAATCACTGGATTAAGAACTGTGGGAGGAGTAGCGTTTCAACCTGGATCTGCGTGACGTTCCTACATGTGCCATAGGTCCGAAGGGTCACTAGTTCGAAGGGCCGTTGTTGCGAAGGGCCATTTGTCCGTAGGGCCATTTTAATCCGGATTTTAATATTTCTTTTCTCTTTTTCGTTAGCAAGGGACCCTGAAAATTTCACACATAGAGCCACGTCCACTTTACTTCACAGGCTATATAAATGAAATGCATATTGTATTAAATGGAGTTTGCTGAATCAAGGTAATTTATTTAATATGTATACGATTAGGATATGAGATCGATGGAGAGTACAAACCGAGGAAAAGATACAAGGAAAGATACGCATCTGTTTATGTAATAGAATGAACACAGTAAATCACCTTAACTGCATGAACTGGTGGATGTAGTTGTATGGTGCCTATCAGCGTGCCTTCAGGATGTTACGGAATATGCTTAATATACTTTATTACTGTACGAAGTAAAGTTGTACTGAACGACTACATACAAGATGTGGAGGTTTTACTTGGTGGAAGTAAAGGTCATCTTCACTCCAAGACAACTTTGTGTGAGTTTACAATCTCCCATGTATACCAGAATCTAATATGCATTGCTGTGACAAAAACGTGCGCTTGAAGATACCTCTGTCTCTAGTCAGTCTATACACATAATTGAAAAGTATTGTAATGGAAGGTGATGTGTCATGTAAAATCGCACGTATGTCAAAGCTAGAGGTTTTTGCTGCATAGGCAACATTAGTGAAATGAATGTTGCAAAATGTGTAAAAGGTTGCAATGAATGTTGCGATTTGAATAAGTTGAAAATGAACGTTGCGAAATGAGAAAAGGCTGGGACATAAAACTTGCAATGCATCAATTACTCAATTACGTGATATGTAGTCCCTTTTTGTGGACGAGTGACTAAATTTGGCCAAGCAGCGTGTATGGCCGTAGCCGACAGTCTGCCTCGCAAACTAGCTAGATGCAGGCGCCCTTAACTCCAGATACCATAATGTTGTAAACATACCTTGTCGAAATTGTTACATAATTTTAGCAATTTTAATAAAACATAAATAAATGCTCTTTTTCCCGGTAAATGAACACTTTCCTCTAGTCAAGTAGTATAGGTATAAAATTTGAAATGCTAAAAAAAAATTGAGAAACATGGAAAAGGCTACAGCATCCGGTATTCCCAGGCGGTCACCCATCTAAGTTGTACAGAGTCCGACGTTGCTAAGGTTCAGTGATCAGACGAGAACTTGACCCAGAACAGGCAATGAGTTTAAAGGTTGGTGAACGTGCCCTAGGCTATATCCGAACTCGCGATCCATTGATCTTCAGTTGGACTCAGGAGTGGGTCCCGATATCAAATAATAGCACCACGTGTATTCACGGTATTAATGAAAAAAAACAAAAAAACAAAAAAAAACAAACAAAGATATTGTCACAATAAACACTTTTATTCAACGGTAAAAGTTTCAACCTCTGTACATGTTATTTTGGCACTGTGCGGAATACTGTATGAATGGATCTTGACTCTGCCACGAACGTGGAATATAAAAACCACGACTTGGAGACACGAGAACCCATCTTGGATACACACCTTTTAGATTATACACAATATACAAAACAAAACAACATCAATGTAAACAAAACGCCTTGGCCATTCTGTATCACACAAAACCAGAAATTGTATAAAATCTTACCTAATTTTGTATAAATTTATATATTCCATCATTTCACGGATAATTTTAAATATAAAGACAATTTGATATCGTAGTAAATATAAAACTACACCAAGGTGTCATGTATGACATGTGAAAAATACGTTCCTATCCGGAAGTTATGTTATAATGTTTTCATCACAGTTTACTGGACGGATTTCGATTATTTGTGTGATAAAGCATTATGATCACATCATAAATAGAGAAAAGCTAAGAATAGGCATACTACGCTTAACAGATTCTCACCTTTGTCTTCTAAATGTTGAACCAAATAAGTGAATATACACGATTTAACATGCACAACTACAATGTATTAGGTTCTAACACATAGAAATCTCATGCTACAAAAATATACAGTATTATATACTTATCACACAATATTTACAGGCATATTTGGCACTGGTTTGGTGGAATAATTCACTGACTGTTATGAAATACAGCACATGGTTAAACAGGCATTCTGAATATATATAAATATACTATACGATACCTTATAAAGCGACAGACCGCTTACATAATGTACAAAAAATGGACGGACATAATAAGGGTCGTTTTGTTCAAATATCCACTGCATGCTCTGGTTCTAACAGTTGCATGTAAAAAGCACACTCGCAACATACAAGCATTCCACCACACTAACATCGCACATAACTCGGTGAAAACATATCCCAAACAGTAGCTACATCATTTGACAATAAATATACGGTGACCCCTCTAAGGGGCGATAATTGATAATACTGACTGGGGTATCCAGACAATTTATTTCTTTTTCTTTTTCTTCTTCGGCTTGTGACTGCTCGGTCTTCCTCCTTTCTTGCCGCTTTTCTTCCCTTTCTTTCCTTTTTTCCCTTTCTTTTCCTTTGGTGGATCTTCTGGTAGATTCAGTAACACTCCTGTCAAAATAAAAGCGTAAATTAATAAGTGTGTTTGATATGCAGAAAGGCGTAAATCTGAAAGAGTTCTTCGGATCTTTTTGGAAGAAACAAAAGTTGAACCTAAATGTATGTACAACATTTCGCTATAGCTTCTAGAAGACAAATGGCCCATCTGAAGAGGTAATAATATAGTGTACTGGGGAAAGACATGTCGGTATCACTGGTAGTAGTGTAAGATTATGTACCGATTTATTCTGGATTATGAAATAGTGGTCACAGTGTATAAAGTTACATAATCCATCAAAACTGAACAGATGGCCACAGAGCCGTCTATCTGTTAAGACAATTAATCAATCCTAAGCACATGTTGAAATGTACTTTGATACACACACACACACAAAAATGAAAATCTTTTTTAAAGTTCTCACCGTCGTCTGGAATGGGCTTCAGCAATTCTGGATCCACGTCGTCGACTTTAGGTACCTCGTATTTTCTACCACCTTCTGGAGACGGATTCTGGATACCAGGTCCCAGGGAAGTACCTAACCCTGCCGCATGAGAAAAAAATGCTAAAAATAAAACGTCTTTCCTGTACATGGCAGGCTTTGTTTGTTTGTTTTTTTTTAACCCTGTGACAAGGTAGAACTTACAAATACAAATTAGACATGTCTATAGCGCTAATTCAACCGTTACCATTTGCGCTTGCGCACAACAGTCATATATCAAGAGTCAAGAGTAAGTTCGAATACGTTGATCAAAATATATCAAAAAGCCATGTCTTCAGGTTCCTCTTAAATTTTCCGTAGTCGTTATATATATAAATGATCTAAGTTTGTCAGGGAGGCTATTCCACAGCTTTGAGCCATTGACGCTAAATGCCTGTCAGCGAACCGATGGTGACAAGGCAGAACTTCAGGATCTATCAACACTGGCACGGTTTGCATCTGTTCATTAAAGTAAGCACTACACGTACAAGGGACAACTAATTTTAAATCGTATATTGGATGCTTGTTGAATCGTCTGAACGTGTTAAAGTTGGTCTCATTTCAGCATGCGCTAATTAGGGCTTATGGAAGAATCCAGAAAGAAAGTGTTCGATTGTGTAAATTCACCGAGATTATATGAGAAACAAGTAGTGCCCACATGTATGGAATGGTGAGTCTTCCACATGCCCACATTCCATGAAGGGCACTACTGAATTCCCTGGGCCACATTTATATCTGTGGAGATTCTGTACTGATGCTACTCACCACTCAAAAAGGACTTCCCTTCCATGGACACCCGTTCCATGAGCTGATCCTCGATGTGAGAAGCCAGGACGAATTCTGGAGCTTCCAGATACTTCTTCATTGAGTTCGAATCCGGCGTGATGAGATCCAGGCCAGTGGACTCGCTGGTGACTTTGAGAAACTTCTGCGACAGCGACAAAGCCGTCTTAACAGTAGTCGGCCACACGAGGTACTTCCTCTCTAGGGCATTAAACGTCTCCGGATTGGCGTTTCTAAAGGCGAGCCCAGAGTAATCGAAACTTCGGACGGTGAACCCTTTCCAGAAGTCTAGATAATACTTGATTTTGTCAATGCCCCTTAGTTTGGCCTTCTTCATTGCTCTAAAGAACCCTCCAGCAATTGTAGCGATTCCCCTGGCTCGCCCAGCGATGTTCATGAAAGCTTTGATCCGATTGGACTCGGCTACAAATTTTTGCTGATTCAACAATTCTGTGCATTCCTTCATGACTTTATAGGACGTGATGTTGGGACTCTCCGATTTCTTCAGTTTCTTCTGTCCTCGGAGCATCTCTGCTTTCTCCATGGCTATCATGAACTGCGGCAGCTCCTCTCTTTCGAACATGTTGAACTTGTACGTGCATATCGCCAGCTGACGGAAGATGAAGTCAATGAATATTCGCCATTGATCTAGTCGCTTGTCCCACTTCTTTCGCTCCTTGTCCGTCAGCTTGTCTAGGTCTTTGGTCGGGTCGAATCCCGGGGATCCTTCGTCATCACTCCCGGCGTCGCTCCCATTATCGCTCTCGTTGTCCGCCATCTTTTTCGATGCAGCAACTAGAAGAGGTCAAAAACACTAATCAATATATATCGCGTTTGACTTCATTTTTATACCTTTTGCTTACACTGTTTTTGGTGTCGTGCCTTGTGGGCAGTCACATACCGTTCGCCGTACCAATATGACACCAAACCTGATTGGATCGAGTAGTCACCCTTCATCTCAGTACACACGCCCTTTTTGGCCCAATTTAGCCAGCCGTCGCATGATATGTGTGGAAAGAATACTCCAAAGGCAGCATCACCTCACCCGGGACCAATAACTGCAATAAGTGACTGTGTTACATGTAAATCACTTCTTTGAATACACTGGGGCGCACATATTGACTGTGTCGACAACTATTAAAACCTTTCAATAGTCTAACAAGCTACTGCGTGTTTTCGATGAGAAAGCCTCGCGCGTCCCTGCTAGTTCGTTATACTACAGATATACGTGCGTTATCAAAAGCGCGGATGGCCTCTTGCTGGTGGTGCGTTTCCATCAGAGAGCAAATACCAGGTCTTCATTGTACTAATTTACGATAATCAGTACATGCTCGGCCTTGTCTTTGCTGCCGGCAAAGCTATACACGGGGATGATTTACTGCGCCAGTTCGTTTAGTTGCTCAACAAACAGCCGTCGACACACGTAGTCGATAGTCTGTCCTTTGTTACCTGGGCTGTGGCATTTCTAGTTTTGTCGGAGACTCCCCCTCTCCAGCGGAACCCTCAAAGGTGCACGCCGAAATGACACTCACTCTCGGGTATATGGCATCGACTGGCGGGGTATCATGCTCGGGCAAGATAGCAGAGAAATAGTGCGGAATCGATCCCACAAGACCAATAAAAGGAGGGTTATGAACTCGAAGGAAGAGTAAATTGGTGGACGAGGTTGACGCTTTCGTCACCTAGTCATTTGTTAGGCATCGATCACGGCTGCATTATGGCAAAGTAGCTTCCGTGAGGAGCAAAAGCCGGAGTCACGTACTTGAGGGGGGCATTTTGTTAGCAAACGACGAGATGAAAGTGTGACGTTTTACCTATAGGAGACAGAAGCCCCCTTTCCTCCTTTGCCACCAATTCTACTTTAGAATAGTCTTTAGTTTTAGGGGTAGCGCTGTGTCGTTTTCTGTTTCTACGTTCTGGTATCTGCTTTTTCAAGCCATTACTTGCACTTATATAAAAGTTTTACATTATTTACCAAACAACGTCTTCTGCTTTTAGCATTTGAGTTCTGGTACTTTTTTAATAGGCGTCGCCCTGTTCTTGTAAAAGTGCGTTCAGAAAGAACCCATGTCCAATTACTCCCTCAAGTGTACCCATGACCTTGTCGGATCAGACCGTCATACACTAACCGTCACAGACGCCAAGGCCGAGGTGTCATATAAGAAGACATCATGAAGATTGTCATATTTCTGTCTTTATAATGGTCACCGCAGGCTGGGGCGGCTTTGAATTAATGACTACCTTTCCGTACAACAAATAGCATGTTATCGTAACCCAAGCTTCGAAGTAGAAATAGTGGCTCGCTCGAGATCTAAAGTTCCGCCACATCGTCGTCGAAACAGAGCACCAACTGTCAATTTGTGTATTTTCGGCCCTAAGCAGCAGAGCACACGTTTAATATATTGATATACACACATCACAGCAACTACCGTAAAATGTGATGTTCGTTCGCCAGCCAGTGTTTACTCGACTGTAGTCTCTGATAACCAGTGTCAACATATCGACCTAGCTGCGACTTCCATTTATGCCAGCAACAGGTATCGTGTTGTCAGGTATTGGGGCTAGCTTGAAATCGATTGTATATTTTATACCAAAAAAAGATTAAAATGGAACGACGTCTGGGTATCTTCACGATTGTTTCTAATATAAGCTATTGACATTTTTAATAGATTATAGAAAGTTAAAAATTATTCTCATCTTGGATATATATAAATACAGGGATGACGTGACATAGATTAACGCTAATTCACAAATGCATTGTAATAATGTAATTGACGCCTGAAAAAATACCGCAAGGGGAGAATATCATTTTAAGAGTGAAATAATTACGCTTTACCTCTACTACGATCACATGGCAACTGATCATCTATAATCGACAATAATATTCAATGAAAGTGTGATGCATAAGGAAGGGCCCTGAGATGTAAGCTACCGACAACGAAACGACGCACTATCATCGGCAAATCTTAAAATCGAATGGCTGATTTCGTAGCACACATATTAAGCTAAGCAGAGATACGTGGCCAAGACTGATTCGTATATTTATTCCCCACTATGTTTACCTTTACTCTCTTCAAAGAACTTGCACCGATCCCATGATTAACCGATTAGCGACCTGGACCAGAGATTTACACCGTTGGAATAAATTACTACCAACCAGTAAAAAAGGATGCTGTAAGTGTAACTTTATGCTGCTAGTATTTGTACGCATCATCATGGGATGACCTCGACACCATAAAAAGGACCATAAAGGGAATCACAACGGACAGCGCCCTCTGTACGGCTGTGAAGGACATGCAAAAATCAAAGTTTCCTTACTATACAGTGAAACCTGTCTTTAAGACCACCTGAGAAATAGGGACAACCTGGGAACTAAGAACAGTCACTTCAGTCCCTAGGCATATTCAGAACATAGAAATAGACCTGAGAAATAAGACCACCTCAGAACTCAGGACAGTTTTTCACAGTCCCTTGGGTGTCCCTAATTCAGAGGTTCCACTGTACCTCTAAGACTGCATTGCAACACTGAAGTACTGTGGCTGTGTGTGTGTTTTATACAACTGAATGGAATCACATGTAGTTCTTTCCTATAAATGTTTATCAGGGTCAGGATCGTTTTATCACCTATATTTAAAGCCGGGGAGACCCTTTTTCTCCGTGAGAAACTTTATGACACCTTGATCAAGGCACCTTCGTTAGCAAAGCGCATAAATATTCAACATATTGAGACCCCTGGTGGCTTAAGAGGGCTTAATGTATTCGACGAAATGACGAAATCACGAAACGAAATTACGAAACGAAATGACGAAATCGCTGAACGATAATACGGGGTTTGGTGTGATAGGTCTTATGCAATATTTTATATTTCACAGCTGCTTGGGCATACAAATGTACCAGGCTGTCATATATGTTCCCTGCTGTGAATTATTTTACCGATTTAAGCCACATCAAAATACAAGGAGTGAAAATACAGTAGGTAATCATGCAACGACACCCATCATTAAACACGTCCATGTAAACTATTAGAAACTGAGAACAAAATAACAAAATAACTAAAAAACTCATTTTATCCATAGTACTACATAAACACAATTCATATAGTTTTCCAGAGATTAAACCGATATGGCTGGATAATGACCCTGATAATGACGGTGATTGACTCAAATTTTTATTTTGGTAATATTTTTTTTTCTTTTTTTTCTCGTCAATTTGAGCGATATTTAATTTCAGCAAAAATTAATTATTTTGAGTATCAAGCTTATGTACTAGTTGCAGAAAGACTACATTCCACTTCATGAGTTCGAACGGACACCTCCGACACCTTCGACCGGTGGTGACAGGAAAGCTGAATTTTGCGAAAACGGGTGAGCAGTAAAGCTTGTTGTTATTCCCTGTTGAATATTAAACTTCAAAGATCAAATTTTATATTCCCTGACATTACAGCAATATGATCGAAACGGACATGGGGTAATTTCCAAATCTACATTCTCGGTAAAAAAAATTAGCTAGGCTATATAAGCGCTACAGTAACTCACATATTGGGAATTTCGTCTGTTTCAAGTAAAATTAATCCATGCAGAGTAAATTCTAATTGGTGGCGAATGTTGTACATAAAATTTACCAACTATATGAAATATTGAAACTGTATTGGCACATTAAAATTAGTAAATATTAAATGAGCCCAGAATATTTGCAGATTTTTGTAACACATGCATTCACTTGGCGCAGGACTCTCCGGGCCAATTTTCATGTCTGGTCTAGACCTGGTTTAAACCAGGTTTCATGAGACCAGGTCTAAAC
>JAAUYG010153779.1_pt1 | contig 10733 bp, 4 predicted proteins | sample 7278091 | NCBI WGS metagenome assembly JAAUYG01 (sample SAMN14350201, study PRJNA611818) | marine sediment metagenome | isolation source: surface marine sediment (0.6m) | place: French Polynesia: Moorea | collected 2018-08
CCCAGCAAAAGAGCTGTGCTGGGTGTCCCAACGCCTGTTGATATCTGACACCCCAGGCAGAGACTGTAGTCATACGGTCTAGCTGTATATAAGTTGCTGCCAGGTATTTGTGTCCTGCTGGAAAATGTTAATTCAAGTCTGTTTAAATTTGCTGGGCCAATTCCAGTCAAAACCTGTATGGCCAGATATATCGGCGCGTTCTGTTAATATTTACCGATTTACCAGGATCTGAGGATGGGGAATCAGTATCTGCTAGGAGGAGATTCTAGACTGCTGCACGTCTTAATTTGCAGCCATGACTGATAATTAGCCAGAATACCTGGCTCACCTGCAGCTATTGCCATTTTCTGATGGCCGTGTGAGGTGTGACCATCAAAAAGTGTCAGAGAACTTGGCTTGCAGGAGATAGGTCTTCCGGCTAGACTGATAATATGACCAGTAAGCAGTGCTTATTGGTCATGTTATCACCAGTCATGGCTGCAAATTAAGACGTGCTTAATTTAGCATGATATAGACCAGAAAAAAATTGGAGAGGCCATATTGTACATATGCATGATATGTGGGTGCATCACTATCTTGTGTAATGAACATGATGACAACATTTCTTGTGTTTGTATTGGTTAAATTCAGTAAAGTATATTTTACTGTAATCATACTGATATTTCTGTATATTAACACAACATAGCTGATATCACTCTAACAGTAGCAGTATACAGTAGTCCTACTCAAATGGCCACCCTGTTTGCCAAGGAATCATGACCACATTATTGAGGTGGACTTTGGTGAGAGGCAGAAACAATGCAGTCACAGTGGTAGAGGCAAAGATTATTTCCACAGTGGTATTGGCTAGCTCTATTGAGAGTGGCCGTTAAAGAGAGGTGGCCACTGTATGTGTTTTCTCTGACTGGTGAATAAATGAAGCCGTTTCTGCCATTACCATGATTACCTCTATTTTATAACCCTCTATTTTAAGACCGCCCTTGATTATAAGGCTGCTTGATTTGGTCCCAAAGGGCAATTTTCACTGTTAAATGACCTTTATTTTAAGACCACGTGCAATATAAGACCACATTTTCTTTGCCCCGTGGGTGGTCTTAAAATAGAGGGACCACTGTACAGGGCAAAGTAACACCATACAGTAGTCCCCTGGTCAGTCTAGTTCACCCAATTCATGCTACTTGTGCAAAGAAATTTTGACCACATTAGAATGGTGGCCTTTGATAGGGGAGTTTGAAGTAAAATGTATTCATAGACCTATAAGGAATTACTAAGAATGCATTATGTGCATGTGCACTGCTGGACAGTGTTACATGATGGCAAACATTGATGGTTTATCATGTAGATGACTCCATAAAAATAACTAAATTAATAAACATTCACTGACCAACGTAGTACTTGTAGTATATTCTGTGTGGAATATGTGTGGAATAGTCGTATTTATTTTTAAAATTGATACTGGTTCATCAGATACTATTACCCAGAATGTAATGAACTGGTCTCATGCCTACAGTAACCATGGTAACAGCACAAAGGTCAGTAATAGCAGGGCAATATTGTTTGGCCACAAAAGCCTCATGAGGGAGTGTGGCCTGAGCTGAGAGTGGCCAGTAAGAAACATCACTGTTGATGGTTATTTTTGTACAGTAGTAGCTCCATCTCTATTTTAAGACCACCCATGGGACCAAGAAAATGTGGTCTTACATTGCAGGTGGTCTTAAAATAAAGGCCATTTAACACAGAGTGGACCAAATGGTGTGGTCTTACAATCAAGGGTGGTCTTAAGTTACATAAAGTAGAGGGAGTGCTGTATTGGCTTATCAGACTAAGGGTGTGTGTGCATGATCTTATCTTCCTCAGCCTGTGGATTGAAGTACTAGCTAGTTGCTCAAGTGCCTCCTCAGTGATTACCAGAGAACCCTTATACTGTATATGCCTGGTATATGCAGTAAAATTATCTATAGCCTATACAAATATGGTCCAGCTTAAATTGAACCCTACAGGTATTCATGCATGGCAATAAGGCTTGGGGGGGTGGGGGTGGGGGGGCATATCTGTGGGTGGCTTGCTGGTACATGTACCCGTATGTATGGGTTACTGTCCTGGGGACAAGACCTGACTAAAACTCACTGGGCCTTATCATGCTTAATATGGGTGCAATGTGAAATGCATTTGCAGCAGGCGTGCTGCTTCAGGATATAAGGACAAACGGGTGAAAGGCAACATTGAGCAGTATATCACCATTGCCAGCAACATTTCAGTATTGCATTTCAGTACAGTCACTACAGTGGTCCGTCTCATAGTCTCCACTCTCAACAATGATAAGCCATATCCTACCTGATGTGGCCAAACATCTTTGCTGCTGCTAGTATGAATGCATTTACTACTGCCTCACCAAAGGCCACCTCTCTAATGTGGCCACAATTTCTTGGTAAATAGGGTGGGCTCATTAGCATGATGAGAGGACTGCTGTACTAATCACTGGTTGGAGTACTAGCCAGTCTGGGCTGGTCATGCACTTTGGACATGTTGAATGCATGGGCAGATATAGTTGCCTACAATAGCTCCATTACCATCAGGTGCCACTTCTATTATCATTGAGAAGCTATCAGTGCCTATTCAACTTTAGCCTAGCTATCATCTGGGGCACCTGTAACTATCCCAGCCCTTTGTTGTCAGTTGAGTTTCCTCCAGTCATGATGGCAGGCCTGCTTTCATGCATTAATTACGGTAAGCAATATTTGGTGGAATTTTGCAGTGTGCTGTGTGTTCATCATGTTCATTGTAACATTACCATGGTTTCAGGCAAATGGACAAGAATTTAAAAAAAAAAAAATTAAAAAAAAAAAAAAAAAAAAGAATTTAATTTTAAATATAGGCCATGTGCAAAAAGAAGGTACTGGTATGCAGGAAAAAGTAACCACTGCAATGATGCCCAGTTATGGCAAGTGAATAATAGCATATATTTGCTGCTGAAATTGGAGGTGAATGGGGGTGGCCGTGGTGGCGGTGGATCATGTGGATGCGGGAGGAGGGAGAATATAATCAAAATATTACCTTGTGCACCACTGCAGGCTGGGTAATTCTAGTTCATTCATGTACAATTTAGCAGTCATGTTACAGCTATTAAATTTCCAACATTTACCATTACTTTTTTCAGCGGTGAGCATGCTACATTTCAGATTCAGATGTGCTAACATAGCAGTATAAGTCATGGTAGTCACTGATGTAAATTTAAGGCTTTGGAATAATATCCTATCTAATCAACCCAACCATGGTGTTTGCATGGAGAGTAGATGTCCCACATACACAGGTGGTATATCCATAATAGATCTCTTATCTCTAATAAGATATAATTTTTTTTTTTCATTTTGTGAATTCAATCTTTAACATTTTTTTCCGTTTTTAATAAGAGTGCAATATTGTGCAATGGTGAAGTTTTTTTTTTTTTTTGCAGGGAGCAAGAGCAGATGAAGAAGCAGGTCCTGCTGGAGGATACGGATGACTGGGCCCGACACAGAGTGACACCAGACAGTGTACAACAGTTCGTGGAGCCACTGCGGCATATAGGTGGTGTGGACATCTCGTTCGTGAAGGGGGACAGTGTGAACGCCTGTGCTGCCTTTGTGGTTCTTAGCCTGCCCGACTTGGAGGTTGAGTATAAATTCGGTGTCATTATTCACAGTTGGGTATGTGACATATATACATGTATTTCACAAAATACGAGCTGTGTAAAACATGTGAAAAAATGTAGGTAAAAAATTGTATGCCGGAAATGGCATTGGAACAGCAGGACAAGAAAGGCTTCTTGTACGAGCAGTATACTGAGATTACGTATAGCAGTTATCAAGCAATAAACTTAAAAAATTTAAGCTCCAAAAAACATGGAAGGATAATCATGATACCGGTTATAGTGGCCATAGTGATTACTGAACTTGAGGTTTTTACTTACTTAAGATTTTTATATAAACTGGCCCTACTATTAACAGCTAAGACTGCCTTGTTCTGGAACCTGCTTGTATAAGCAATTCTTAATGTGGCCATCTCGGTGCCAGTTTTGAAGTGCATATAGTTTATCAATTGCAAAAATTCTGTGAAGATACAAGAGTAGACTTAATTTGAACTGTACATTCCAACTTTATAGAATATTTGTTACCATGGTAACTTAACATCACCTTATCTTTACCATGGTGAGTTCCCATGTGATGTATTTTCGGGCTATGTATTAAGATGTGACTGTTGCTGGTGTATGTCAGCCTAGCTGTTACTGCTGTGAGGACATGTATTGGTTGTCAGTGTTGATCCTGACTTAGGTGGTGTATCAGGATCTGTCCATGGTACAGCTCACAGCGCCGTATATCCCTGGGTTCCTGGCATTCCGGGAGGCAGATTTCCTGGTTGAGAAAGTGAGAAAACTGAGAACAGAACAGCCTGAGTTACTGCCACAGGTAATACCCGGTAGTACTGAATTGTTGTGTAATAATCATGATAATATGACATGGTTAGCAGATGAAACTTAAACATGCTTGGTCACATTGATATAGTCCACCTACAGTTTTAGGTTTAAAATGTTTGTTTTAACTTTTATTAATAATTATTTATTGAAGGTTAGAATTTTATTTCATATGCTACAATTGAAATACAGGATTATTATACTACCTGCTTACTTGGCTGCATTGTTAGTATGCTAAAGGCAATTACCCATCATCTCATCTGCTCATGTCCGAAAGTACTGATGCATTCTTGTAGGTGTTAGTCTGACTAGCGACTTGGAACTGTGATATCTAGAACTACATAGCAGCACCTGTTCACAAACACTTGCTATGTAAATGCCTTGTTCCATCATCAGTATTTAGGTTGATACATGGGATATTACGTGTGCAATGCAGGTCACATTTGCTGATGCTTGTTGCTTGTTTCAGGTAATCCTTGTTGATGGGAATGGCATCTTACACCCGAGAGGTAAGACACTGTAATGCCAGTCCAAGCAGCAGGGTAAACATGCTTTGTTTGTACAGTATGTACACCATGTACACTAGAACCTGTCTTGAAAGACTGCTCCATTGGCCATAAAACTGTGGTTTCTTAAGACAGGTGGTCTTTTGTGACAGGTTTGATTTTGCTGAAAAGTGCTTTCTGTCAGGAATATGTGGTCTGTCAAGACAGGTGGTCTGCTGGGACTGGTCTCTCAAGACAGGTTTAACTGCAGGGGCTGTCTGTATCCTGTCAGAAAAATAATTCCTAAACATGCTAAAGGACTCTGTACCAGAACATCCCTGGAGCTTGCTTTGCACGCTTTAAGGGTTGTGGTTTGTTGCTAAATTGCGATTCAAAATGTTCAACAAAAGAATCCATTCCCCATCCAACCCAGTGGTTGTACAGCCTTTGAGGCTCTCTTGCTGGAATTGCAATATTTTAATGGCAGCTTTAAAATTATTAGTAAGTACATGTATATGCATGTGCGTTAAGCATGTTCAGTGAAACAAATATATGTAGGGGACATTCATCCCATGTCTACTTTTGTCCATGATTGTCTTCAATATACATGATGTACAAGTGACAAATTACATGGTGTACGTCCCGTTTCTCTGTACATGTGTCGCCCCAATTGACTGTCTACCGTATGCAGTGGTTCCCCTCTACTAAAGACACCCCTTCTGCCAAGCAATTCTGTCCTTATTAGAGAGGTGTCCTTTGATGATAGGGAGCATTACACGCATTCATAGTACTTGCTGCCAGGAATTTGTGTCCTTTCTATAGGGGTGTCCTCTCTAGAGGGTGTCCTTTAAGACGGACCACTGTACTACCATACTAAACCTTTACTTGAGTTATCGGTCATAAAGGGCCATTCATGGCTATGTTTGAATTTTCTCTGCAGAATTCGGTCTAGCCTGCCACCTGGGGGTGACTCTAGACTTGCCTACTGTCGGCGTGGCGAAGAAACTTTTCCAAGTGGACGGCTTGGAGAAGAATAGCGAACACCAAGAAAAGGTAACTAAACTAGGAATTATCAGTACCGATGTTCAGGATCAAAAGATAAGCGCTTCCTAGATACTTTGCGCTACACTTTGCAGACCATGTTCTTGTTATACCATTAGAAATAAATAACTGGATGTAGCAATGTATAAGGTATATCTGTTATATATCACAAATTACAGGGTTGCCCTATCAGTCAGTGACAGGATGAATTCCGTTTCTGTCTTTGAGTCAAGGCATTGGCTTTGTTCAATTAACAGAGTCCTATCTGGTTGTAATCTTGAATGCAGAAAGTTAGGTGTTAAAGGGCCAACTCATAGGCCATAGAAATATGGTGTCTCAAGACTGGTGGTCTTTGGGTCAGGTTCAACATACAGTGGTCCGTACCATTTAAGACCGCCCATTCAGCCAGCAAAGTATTGTCTTAAATTGAAAGTGGTCTTACAATAGAGGGATATTTATGCTGAAAATATACAAGTGATGTTACTGATATCCGGTCTTAAATGCAGGGAATTGTTAAATAGAGGTGTCTTAAATCGCAGGGACCACTGTATTCAAATGCATGTGAGCTTCTGCAGGGGATAGGTAGTCAGTCGAGATGGGGGTCTCATAGCAGTGGTCTCTTAAGACAGGTTTCACTGTATTTTCCATTACAGATCAAGGCACTGAAGCGAGGAGGAGACACTTTTCCCCTGATAGGGACTTCCGGGAGACAGCTCGGGGTGGTGAGTTCCAGCGTCAGTGCTGTGACTATAAAATGGGGATCTTGGCTGCTTCATATACATGTAGGGATTTGTATCTAAAAATATGGAATAGTTATGTATCTGAGGCACAATTTGTTCAACAGGAAACTAATGTTCTAATGTTTTATTGCCGTATTGTAACCTGAAATTTCAAGCAGCTGTTTTATCATGACACTGGCACAGTCAGGGCTTCTAAATGTCATTGTCATGGCATGTTGCTCATAGTGAGCTCTGTACGTGTTAAATGAAGTACATGTACCTGGCTAGTACCAGTATATACATGTAACCGACTACTAAGAAGACATGAAATATTCAGCAGATCCTATGAATAAACATGAGTATGGATTGTATTTCAACCCCCTTAAATGCTTGGCATACATAATGAGCAGTAGACATGCAAAGAGCAGAGGAGTTTGTATCAGTTTTCTGCTGGTATATATAAACAGCCATCACGGCCTATAGGCAGCATCCCTATACGGTGGGGCCTCACTTTGTAAACCGCTCACAACTAAGACCACCTCAGCATAAAGACCACTTTCCAGCAGTATAAAAAGTGCATTTCCAAGTAGCCTTTAGTAGCCTCAGAAATAAGTTTAGTAGCCTCGGAAATAAGACCAGTTTATTGTAGTCTCAGACTTCACTGTACTAAAGGACTGGACTTGAGCATATTGTGACAGGGAGGGGGGGGGGCAGGTTGTGGTCAGCCATAATTACATTAACCACTTTATATTTATATCCCAGGCCTTACGTAGCTGCGACGACACCAACAACCCTGTGTATATATCTCCCGGTCACAAAATCTCCATGGACACGGCCCTGTGGGTTGTCAAGCTGTGCTGCAAACACCGTGTGGCTGAACCGACCAGACAGGTGGTACAATCAGTGTTTAGACATGAGGGATTTCCTAATTGCTGTCCTGGGTAACTTCCTTTCAGAGTTAACTGTTCAGAGACCATTTACTTTGCATGCCTTGTGTATCATAGGCCTGTTTGAAATTTAGAGAAATTTCCTAGCTTGAAGACTTTAAATATATATCCACAGCATAGGACCATGACAAGAGCATATATCAGGTGTGTTAAACTGACTACACTGATTGCTCACAGCATTTCGAGATGGCCCCTCAAGACAACTTACTTCTAATGCAGTACATATGCTGTAGTCCCCCTCTAATATGGCCAGCCTATTTGCCAAGAAATTGTGACGACATTAGGGAGGGGCATTTGGTGAGAGGGAGAAGTAAATACATTGATAGTACTAGTGGCAAAGATTTATGGCCATAATAGCGAGGTGGTCGCTGCTCAGAGTGGCCACTAATTAGAGGGACCACTGTATACTTGCATATTTTAGATTTAAATGTAAACTTGTGACACGTGTGCCTTTAGTAGTCATATTTTTGGATGGTCATAACTAGGCAAGGACCATGAAACACATTTAAAATAAAACATAATATGCTATGATGTAACGTCATTAATTACTGATTACATTAATTACTGATTACATTAATTACTGATTACATCCATTACTGTTTTCAGGCAGACATACTCTCCCGAGAATATCTGCGACAGCACTGGAATCAAAGTCCAACCACCAGCACTACCTCAAAATCGACTAAGGAGAAACGACGCCATAGGAACATGTTACTCTGTTAGTATACTCAGGGTTACCGGTTTTTTTCAACAGTGTTGGGATGGTCTGTGATGAAAAGATTACTTTGGCGTGTCATGTGTAATATTATTGTATACTACACAAAAAAGTTAAGGATATTTAATATGCTTAACTTTTTTGGTGTAGTGTATATCTGATCTGTGACAGAGTGTGTGATGGTATTGCTACATGCAAAATGCAATGACAGCACGCTGTGTGACATTTTATTGCGTGTTTTAAACATGGTGAGTTTGTCAAATATGTTACATATATTTAAATATTTGTGTGGGCTAAAAAGTTTATGTGCTCTTACATACAGCACCAAGGGTATTGGTTGCTTCCATTAATATATCTGATGAAAGTCTGACATCATGTTTATAGTAGCCTTGTAGGCAAACAGTAAAAAATATGTGAGCCTAAAGCAAAGATCACTCAACTTCACTTACCTGTGCATACATGCTTCTAAGGCTGTTAAACTGTTACCTCAACTACACCTATGCTAGGGTTCACATCTGCAGTATTGGGAACATATTATGTTTATGTTTATGGTAAACATGTAGGCTCTTCACTTTACCTGTGTATGCATGCTCCAGGGCTGTTAAGCTGTTACCTCAAATACACCTACACTAGGGTTATCCTACATAATACTGGGAACATCAATTACAGTTAGCAATTATCCTGAGACATTGCTTAGTCATGCTGTATACTGGATTTCACCTGAGACATTGCTTAGTCATGCTGTATACTGGATTTCAAAGTCATGGGCCATATCCTAGGATAATTTGGAGTACTGGGCTGGAGTTCTCGAATATACTTAAGTCAAAGTTTTGACTTAAGTCAGATTCTTAGCCAATCAAATTGCTCAGATTAGCGACATAAGTCAAAACTTAGACTTAAGTATTTTCGAGAACTCCAGCCCTGATCTTGTCTCTGTCCTCCATAGTAAGAACAGCTTCTTTGGTGCATTAAACTCATAAACTCGACACAATTAAATTTGATCTTGTTGAACGAGTGAGGAAAACCTCTGAATACGTGTAATGCACTGTAAGCAATATTACATCCATCTTTATTTCCACTGCCACCCAGCAAGACACATATCATCCTCGCTTGATAAATATATTATGGGCACCAAAATGTGAGCATTATGATTTAAATGCACATTTAGAGAAATTCATATTCTGGTTCGAGAAATTCACATTCTGGCTAGAGAAATTGCATTCTCAATCATTAGAGAAATTCATACTGTGATAATCTAAATATAAAAAAAGATGCAAACCCCGGCAGGAAAAGTGTAAAGCATGTGGATTTGCTGGCACTGGATTATATTCTTTGATGGATCACAAGGGAAGGCCAGAAAGTAAAAGTGGCAGAGTATCAATTCGAGTGAAAGCTGTCCTTCAGAACTAAGTTTTTCTGGAGGGCTGGCACAGGCAGTGAACATGTGCATGTCCATTTCCTTTGAGGGCAAGCCTTGTAATGTTAAGCTGGATGACATACGACAAGTGACGTAGTGCATCTCTAACATACAGTCAACTTACAATCTGGATCTCTAAGTGCATCTCTAACATACAGTGCATCCCTTACAGTGAACTTACAATCTGTGAATACTGTATGTCATGGCAGTATACATAGAGCATGTACAGCAACAGTGCATATACTGTATGTCAGAAGTCTATGTACACATACGGGGGGGGGGGACATAATCATGTTTTAACCAAATTGTCTCTACTCTGTGTATGCATGAAGAATAATCCATCTATGAAGTAAGGCCTTCGTTAGGTGCAACTATCTGTGAATAATCTACACAAGGATCACAACAAATGGTCCCAGTTTGTTTCTTCTAATGCCACAATAACTGGTATGTCTGCTGTACAGAGACCCAGGACTTCGCACTCTCAGGTACTATCAGACTGACCATTGTGTTGTGTTTTACCTTACTGTCGGGAACTTCTCATCACTGACATACAGTCACACACAGTCTGCCATTACTGTATGTCATGGCAGCATACATATGTAGAAGAAAATTAAAATGCATGTAGGCGATCAGCTGCATTCTTGCAAAATTTTATGAAGTTGTCATGACCGCCAAAAAAGTAAAATAAAATGTCAGAAAACTAAAAGTTTTCGGACTAAGCTCTTTGGCTGTCATAGGAATCAGGCACAACATGCTTTCCATCAGTTCTATTTCTATTCCATTGACTAATACTTGTTCCCTTCTTGGCAGCTTGGCATCCTTAGTAGTCATGAGAAGAGTGCCCTCATTTGAAAAAAAGTCCTTTTCCCAAATTGTAAATATGGTTCCATTATGATTGAAATGAAGTCATGTGGGCATGGTTGGTGGGGTTGGGCACATTCCTCTAAGATAGCTGAAAC
>JAAUYG010177917.1_pt1 | contig 10732 bp, 6 predicted proteins | sample 7278091 | NCBI WGS metagenome assembly JAAUYG01 (sample SAMN14350201, study PRJNA611818) | marine sediment metagenome | isolation source: surface marine sediment (0.6m) | place: French Polynesia: Moorea | collected 2018-08
AAAATTTCAAAAATCCAAAACAGTACTTTTGTGAGCACCACTGAGAAGAAAATTCAAGAAAAGTTTGAAAAGATTCAAAAGCTTTTTGAGGGAGGAGTAGCGTTTTGAAGAAAATGTTTTTTTTTCAAAAAAATTCAAAAAACGTCCGGGCATCTGGCCCAGTGCAACCAAGAAATAAAATTTGAAAGAAATCCATGAGATAGGTTCAGAGATAATCGATGCCACGGACGGACGACGGACGACAGACGACGGATGACGGACGACGGACGAATTTTGATTTCATGAGCTCTGCTGACATAGTCAAGTAGAGCTAAAAATCCAAAAACACAATACTTTATTTAGTTAAGGAGAAGATCAGTCAGGAGAAGTTTGAAAAAAAAAGAATGAAACCGAACGTGGTTTAAGGGTGGAGTAGCGTGTTGAAGGTTTTACTCCCATAGGGTCCCATGTTAACGAAAACGAAAAACAAAATTGTAAAAATTTGGAAAATGCGTTTTTTTTCCAAAATTGAAGACAAAAGTCTGAGCGTTTGGACTATGGCAACAGCTGAAATTTAAAAGAAATCTGGCCAATAGGTTCAGAGATAATTGCGGCGACTGACGACTGACGACGGACAAGGTCCCATACTATAAGCTCTGCTGACACAGTCAAGCAGAGCTAAAAACATACAAACGTTAAAAATTCTCAAAATCCTAGAAAAATGACGAACTATTATATCGTCTGAACGATATACTAATGCGTCCAAACGATATACTAATTCCTCCGGACAAAGCATCACTTACGGGACGTATGAATGGTCAGATATACGGACAGATGGGCGGCGACCGGACATAAGCCCAGGTCCCATAGGATGAAGTAATCCTATTAATCACCTGAGGAGAAAATGTAATGCTAAAGATCGCTAAACAATAATTAAGATGCGTTTTATTATGCAAGAAAATTTCTCGGCGAAGGTAATGATAAAGTTCTGCGTTTTGAAATTGTGAAAATGTTCTTTTGTTAAACGCAGTGGTACGTCTTTTTGTTAAATGCAACGGACTATTGAACAGAAAATCTTCTGACACGTGGCTTTCCATTTGTTTCAAAATAGGAATTGGATAAAACGCAAAAGCACACTTGTTATATTTTGTAATGTTGTTGGACTAAATTAGATGACGCGAATGAAGTCAATTTCACGTTAGTATCACACACCATATTGTATACTATTAGGTAATATCATCGGATTAAGATTTGGAAAATATGATATGCAGCCGCATAGATTAGCATGCATTCTATGTAATCAGGATGATATATGTTTGAAACAACATTTATGTATTGTGATTTTGACCCAGAGTGAGAGTCGCTGCCACGTGGCTTAGAAAGGCACCCCTAATTGAATGCCCTGGTTCTTGCATGTCATATAGTAACAGCTGAGTTGATCCATCATCATGGGTGTGGTATCACTACATCGGAAAATTACACGTTCAGGTAAGCACATATAGTACATAAACTAAAGCCCTTCTTCAAATTAAATTACAGTTGTCTAAGGCTACTTTATCTACAGTGAATGAAATTGAATATTTTTCATCATATATTCATCATTATAATCAATTATAATGATCCCGGTTACGGTGGCATGTTACAAGAAACAGCTGGATATGCCATCTCAATGTTCCAAAGCATTAATGAATAAAACATAACATATAACTTTTCCACTGCCTTAAATATTTTACTGAAAATAAATAATATCTATTTTAGGCAATAATCTTTTCAAAACATCAAGGATTGGCTTATATACGACCTTAAGATGTAAACCGTTTTGCCGATTGAGCGAAACGGTTTGTGATCAAATAATTACAGTCATACCTTATAATTAAGGACACCAATGGAACTACTTGAAAGTCCTCTTAATTCGCAAGTGGCGCATTGTTTATTTCTGAGGTGATAAAATCATGTAATGCTCTAAATTTCCCTGAAGTGAAATATGAACAAACTCACACTCGTTCAGACACAAATGTCTGAGTACCTCTCTGTGTCACAAACCGTGATTTGTCCAATACCCTGAGAATATCTAGACTGGTCTGCAGCTACGAATCGTGATGAATGGACCCTTTATAAGCAGCACCATGCCTAAGCAGCACCAAGTTTCCAGGCGGGTAGAAAGGAGTGTCATCCCTTCGGTATGCCACAAGGTTGGGGGGTTTCCTCCCGTGCTCACGGTGGCAGCCACAGATTTCAGGCTACTCGTGCGACAGGCCTCGCACGCACGCAATCGCTTATGACAAGCGATTTTCACTGACAGGACAGACAGCGATTTTCACTATCGCTGGGTTGTTTCCCTCACGAGGAAACACGACTGGACACACACACAGTGTGACAGCTGTGTCGACGAACGCTGCTTTTGACTTCTGGGATACGACTTCTGCACGGTCCAGCCTTTCAGCGCTCAACGCTAATTTCCGAGGCCTCCTAAAGCTTCTTGCTTCTCGCTTCTCACTTCTCGCTTCTGACTTAGATCAGTTCTTATGACAGTGTCTCTAACAACTCAGGCGTCTCCTGAAGTTTACAACTCGATTGTGCCAAAACTACAGCTCTCGGCTGCTTTCACGTCTCGCAGACGACTCAGGCAAATCAAAGTTCCACTGTCTCTCAGCCTTACTAGCTTTCAGTACAGTTCACTGTACATTCCAGTCCCAGCATCAATCGACGCTGTATAGCATTCTTATAGCTCCCGGTCGTGTCTTCTCTCCACGGCTGTCTCTTCATGACTGGCGAAAACGCCCGCTCAGACCACGTTAACGAAGGCCGGCCGAAACCTTCTAGAATTCAGTCAATTCCACAAATTACCAAAATAGCCTAGACGCTACGCAAACGCTAACAATGCTCCCCTTAGCGGTCAGGTGAAACGAAACCACGCTATTTCAGAAACCGCTAAATATTAATGAGCTGCGGTCGAGCGAGAACCGGCCTTGACGAAGATACGGGCCTACCTAGCGGTCATCAGCAAATCGCTGATGTTCGAAAACGCCCAGATTCTGAGAATCTAGGCACCGTCCAACAACAGGGGCAAGCAATATGTATAAACCATGCTCTCTCATAACAACTGTCACACTGTATACTTGCCTTCTTATGGGGGCTCGTACCATCGTATATGTTGCCTATGATCAGGTCATTAATACGCCTGCCCATACAAATGGCTTTCACATTACCAAAGTAGTATTATGTGTTCATGTGAATCGATGCTATAAGAAAACGTCATACAGTTCCATCATTTATGACAGGCCATGCGTTCCATGCCTGTTAAAACATGCCTTTAAGTAGCTATCCTTTTACCATGCCACTGCTACAACTTGTGTCTCTCAGTACAGAGATGTCCTGTTTAAAGGCACGACCTCTTCACACTGGCATTCGCTCTCAACCTACCATGGCATAATCCACGCAAAAGTGCAACACTTCTACATGCTAGTTTTCCAGTTGTCCATCTACTCTCATTACCATATTATGTGCCACACAGGCTGCCAGCTGCCAGTCTCCCTACATGACCACATTTCCCGCATTCTCGACACACCAGTGGAGTATTGCATAGATCGGAGTCCTTGTGCTGCACTAGTTTCACGGGATGATTGTCTCCCCTGTGTCTTTCAATGCAACATGTAAAGCATTGTCCCTGGAATTTTATAATCTGAAACTATGCAACATTATGTTTCGCTACATCCTCACGCCAAACATTTTTCTGCCATATACTTGCAAATATTGGTTTGGTATCAGCATGGCCAGGTTCTTACAACGCGTCTTCAGGAGCTGTTCTTTCAGTGACAAATCTCTAAGACCCTCATACATTTCTGCTACTCTACCTAACTGCATCCAACATGTTAAATGACCAAGGCTAACCCGAGTTGGAAAGCGTTTTAGCACCCAGCCACAGTCCTCGAGACTTTCGGGTGTTGGCCTAAGTTCTGGGTATATTTGAATTAGTTTGCTCTGTCCGAATTGGTTAACATAACATGTATAGTGCATTACGGAATCAAATAAACATACCATCGATCTTGCTAAAAAATTCTGGCGGATTTTTCGTCATTTCAGCTTTACTGTCAAAGACCTTTGTTCTGAAATGTGCCTCTGTCTACTGATGCTATTGCAACGAGGCTTCTTTCACTATTTCCCTGTTCCACCTGAAGGTTTCTAAGGTCTTGCCTGTAAGTAGCACACTCAGGTATATCACCCATTTTTCTCTCGCCCAATCATTGTAATATAGCGAACCACTCGAATCTTGCTAGGTAGGCATCCAAATATCCGTCCTCTGTAAAAGCTGGCAAATTGGGAGAAACATGTGACTGAAACATAGTAAATTGTTTAACATTCGTGCTCTGTTGTTCTACAGTTTTAATTCTTTCAATTTCTAAATCTTTCAAGAGCTTACCTGTGTGTTTCTGCCTGTATCTCCAACATGACACCACTCTTGCGCTGCTGCATGTTGCTCCCTTTCTTCCACCAGGCTCGCCTGTTTATTTTTAAACTGCTGTCACTGTTCTTCGCTTTCTTCTGGCCTGTGCTGCTTTTCTTCCTCCAGCTGCGGTTTTCTTACTGTTTCTTTTTCAGTTCTCTAGGCTCCCCTCTATTCAGTTCTCTCTCGATCCTGTGTAGCTCTCTCAGCTGTTACCTGTTCTGCAGACTTCCAGGCAGCCACGTTTTCCTCGTCAGCTCGTCGACTGCTTCCAATTCTATAACTCTGTCAATGGCTTCAACAACACGGAATCACAACTTCTGAATAATCCTGATAATGCTGAGTTCAAAGTAATAGTTTTTAATTCTTCTGTATGGAAAAGCAAGATAGTTATGGTCATTGAAGGATAGCTCTTAAAACTTCAGAGCCCTTATTTGCACATGGTGTGCATACCTGCATACTGGTCATACATCTAGACTTCTCTTCACACGCAACAAAAGAGCGAGTAGACAGAAACGACCCAGAATCCAAACTGCAGTGATTCTTACACAAGAAGGTGTAACAATTTCTCTCGGTTGTTTGCTCTCTCCCAGGGCTATGAAGCAGAAGTACAGGAGGTAACGTCTATACTTCTAAACTGGCTCTATATAAATAACAGTCAGCCATAGGAATGTCAACTTATTATGATTTCTTCACCAAATGTCCAATTCATCAAATGCCAGTGTTATCACTCTTAGCTAGCCAGGCATCAGCTTCATATATTAGCTACTCGAGCCGCCAGCCTTTTATAGCATTAAAATCCCTGTTGGTTTACAGGCACAACTGGCTAAACAGTTCATCCATTGTCACAATCATCCAGACCCAGTCTCAATGTTTCGATCACATCACCCATGTAGTAGCTTAGGCTGATAAATGTCTCTTTCTGTGTATGTCTCCTCCAGTAGGCAGTACTCTGTATGTCTTCGCACCTCTTTCGCCTTTTATTCTCCATGCCAAAGATTCTTTCTAATGGTATTATTCAGTATTATACACCAATGGGACAACTTTAAAACACTCTTGCACAGTCAAAAAATATTAGCCATCCCTTGGCCACTTGTTCACAACAACTGAAACTTCTGGAAAATAGAATTACCCACTACACAACTCTTGGTTCATTAATACAAGTTTGACCTTTAGAGAGTTTCAACATACATGCCCATAACAGTGTAATTGCATAACAAGTGCCAAATCAGTTGGAGTTTGAGTTAGGGATGCTGTGAGTCAAGACAAAGTTAACAGGAGTAATAGAAATAGCCAGCGTGTAGTTCGAAATGTAAAACTGTCCCATTATCAGATGATATGTCAGGTACAGGACAGGCCAAGAGAACTGATAGTACAGAGAGAAACGACTGTTTCACTAAAGCCAGAAGTGGAGGTGAATCTAGATATTGAGGCCTGTTGTATTATAACTGCAGGAGGGCACAGGGCATTTCAGATGCACTTAATGACACCCCCATTCTGATTCAGAATGGGTGTCATGAGACATGAGTGAAAGGGAAGTAGGTTACTGTCTTCCGTCTGACTCAAGTGAGTCAGGCCATGGATGTATATGTACCTGTAGAAAACAGCAAGAACAGTTAGTTGTTAAGGCAAGTGCTTTCTTGCGCCACCCTCCACCCACCCCTCCCTCCACCCACTGCTTGGCTGATCACCCTTAGGAGCGCCGCCTCTGGGCAATCCGGTGCCAAACCTGAAGTAATGCTTCACTGAACAAGCCAGATGGTCGGGGATTTGGCGTTATTCATTGTATAGTATAGAACACAGACGGATAGGAATGGTTGTGTATATTCTAGGTGAATAACAACTTTAATGGATAACATTCTGTGCACTTTCCAGATTACATATTGCATAGTAATTTTGTCAACTTAATGCATATAATACCATAGGAGAAGAAAATTTGCCGAATCCCTGAACAAAATCAAGGATCTTCTTTGCCGATATTGCCCCCAGATTCTTGGTGTCATGTAGTGTTCCTGTCCATTTATCAAGAACGGTCCTCTCACCCTCCACCTGCAGACCTCTACCTGGGCTGGATGCGTGTACAAAATGTACAATGTACACGTTTGCATATCCGTTCTATGTGAGGGGCCCGTAGGCGCGTGGTGATTCCGGCGCCTTTGCCGTTTGGTATTTTATAACACCTGTTATCATAACCCTGGGCATGACCGTATATACGCATCAATAAAGTGAATAAATGTTATTCACTTTATATTTTTTTAAAGAAATTAATGTCAATTAATAAATTAATTGCTTAATGTCAGAATTTCAGATTATTGGTAGAATTATTATATGGAGGAGGAAGATTGACAAGCAAGACTCCTGAGAACGGCTTGGATGCCAACTGAACCACGGCCCTATCGTCTTGATTCGGCCCCTGGGCCAGCATAGAGGCAAAAAGAAACATTCCCCCGGAATGCAACAAAACGAATCTGCCATAGATGTTGAAGAATCTTCCAAATAAGAAAACAATGAATTATAATTATAAAAGATTTTAATGGTATGAATAAGTTTTATGATGACGAAGTGTGTTGGATGAAAGTAGTACTCCCCCCATCCCCCGCAGTTTGTTATTGCCCACCAGGCCACACTCGCACAGGGCCACTGGAAGCTGTATACCAAATACTTCAAAAGGTTTGGGGGTTGGGAGTGGAGAATGAAAGTGTTTAAACTTACAAGAAATAATTTTATCTTTTTTTTTTGATAGAACACTGTTGGTGTACCTACATAGATTAGAGGCAGTGTAGCAGCTAAGCTTTTAAAATATTTTAACAGTTGCTTGTGTTATAGTAACCCTATGATATCGTGCGACTGTTACATTAGATTTTGCAATAGGCTAATTTTTGTGCTAAGAATCTGTCATGTCGGTTATGGGCCCAATTACGCCGGGCAAAAAAATACACTCACCTTTACCTGTTTTAATTTTCAAGTGCCGCATGCTTGTCTTCACGTGTGTTATGTGAATATGTCTGATCAATTGATTTCAAAATACCTCTCTGATCAACATCATTTCCAATAGAAATGTCCCATTGTACACACCTGCTCGAAATAGCTGAAGTTTGAAAAACAAGTTTAGCTGGTAACTTAACAACTAAACGGTTTAGTTATGGTTTATATACTTCTAATATGGCTTACTTCTCAAATTAGTTGACTCTGCCTTTCTCAACTCGACGGCGTATTACCGTGGGCATTTCGTCACGCATAGATTAGCTGTGTGATTTACCTGTTGGGCAGTCATATGCAGACAGCGACCGTTCCTGATGCTGCCGATTGGGTGAGAACAGAGGAAGACTGCCTCTGTCATGGTTTTGGTGCATTTAATTGCATAAATCCCCTTAATAATTTAGTGCGAGTATGCCAAAGATCAATGAATATAAGCTTGCGCTGTATCTTCGTTCCACAGAAGGTGAAATTAACAGCAGCGCCTTAGCCGAATGCCAGGACTTTCAGCGGGGATACCACGGGCCGTGACTTCCACGATGCACTCCATGGTCCTTATTTTCACATTATTGGTCCCGTTCTGGTTGACGTAGTAGCTACTCGTGTAGGAAACGGGTACAAGGCATATAATTTCATTTTCCCAGGCGATTTAGGTATTGTGCAGTATTATTATATACTTATTATAATTAAAGGGAAAATCCTCCCGCGGCTACTGCGATGGGCATGTCTGTAATTTTGTGCCACACAAGGCGCGTTTGCAATGGCCTCACCATCAACATTTCACAAATATTATATACGAATGCACCCATGAATAATATGGATATGTGAGATCAGGATCAATACAAATCCCTTTAAAGGGATCTATAATCGCGTGAGATGCCTTATATCATGCATACTGAAATGTGCAGGGAGGACGGAACGGTGCTCTAATCCCTAAGACCGGGCTGCATCCTGACAGCTCACCAAGCGACATTTGGCTGGCTTCACTGAGCCCACGTCACCGGGTATCCCGTTCTTTTGATCTTTTGGTTCAAGAACGATTAGCTGAGTGAGGTTCACAGGGCATTACCTGGGGAACTACAACACATGAGTATGGATAATAAATGAATTTCTTAAAATAAACACATGATAGATTTATTGATAAAATAGCGTTTTCGGTTCCCACTTCTGTTCAATCATATTTACTTTCCTGAAATCATTCTAAAATTGCCTTCCAGGCCTCTGTTTAATAAGACTTTAAAGACGTCTTTACCTGTGCTAGCAGGCCTATGTAAAGACGTCTTTATGTTTCATGAAAGAGAACCCTGATGTTTAGCTGGTTAGCAATTGAGGCTAAACGATATCTAATGTTTTAGCCATTTCGATGAAGCCCGAAATGTATGTTTTACAATTCAAGGTCTAAATAATACTATATTAGACCCAAACAGCCCTACTCAGGATATACACTGTACACGTTAGTATTTGATTAAATGCGTTTAATTAGTGAAGAAAGGGACGCTTCTTGATGTCTCCTTCATAACCTGAACTTATCGGGAGCTTTACAATTCATTTCCGACGACAACAAGGTTTTCTGTTTCTGCTGGCTGGGTTCGGCTGGTCTGGGCTGGCGGTAATTAATCTGTAATTCCATTACCCCCCCCCCCCCTCCATGAGGACTTAAGCAGGAGTAACTTTTTATTGTGAAAAGGGCCTATATATTTGTGTAAAATGGATATGTCCGGGTCGGCGTTTCATACTGTGTAGTAAGGTCGAGAGAGTGTCTATCCGCTAACCGGTCTGCTACTAACTGCTGGCCTGGAGTAGCTGATTATTCCATGGTGGTGTCTGACTATTTCAGTGTCCCAAATATTATGGCTATTATTTAATGCCCATCTATTCTGATCGATTTGCTGATTTGTTCATGTCAAAGTTTCTGGCAGAAACCAGAAGTTTGTCCAGCTAATTCGTCATTCTAAAATACAAAGTGACTTACGTATATGTGGTACGCAGAACTATCTGATTTCGGAGATTTATTTATTAAAACTTGGGTAAGAAGGAACACAGCATGCATGATCACAGTCTTTAGAACATAACGTAGGATCAGCTCAGGGTTACCATGGAGGCACCAATCGAATAAGCTCCGCCCCCTAGTGGCAACAGAGTGCCGGCGTTCATGGCTTTGGTTGGATATGCACGATATGGTAGACAGAAATTTTCTTAGCACATTCCCGCTATGTGCTGCTCTGCACAGGGTAGATTGTCTTTATTATATATAATAAGACATGAAAGCGAAAACAATATTTAATTATAATCTCCGTTAAAGTTCATACCCCTGATGCTACGAATCAACCGGCTAGGGCTAAGGTTTTAAATATGTGTGCTTATATATTTTCTTCTTTCTTTCTTTCTTTCTTTTTCTTTCTTTCTTTCTTTCTTTCTTTCTTTCTTTCTTTCTTTCTTTCTTTCTTTCTTTCTTTTTTCTTTCTTTCTTTCTTTCTTTCTTTCTTTCTTTCTTTTTTCTTTCTTTTTTGGCTCTTTCTAATTATATTAAAGGGGTAGCAGAGCACATGCAAAAAATATCCGCAAAAATAAATTGAAAGAGAAAATAACAGAAGTGTCTATGAGGTACGAAGTGACCTCCCGTGGGGTACGGAGTGATCAGGGTTTACGCCAACTGGGTACATTGTTGAGAGGGTACGGACTTATTAGGGTACTTAATGTCCAGGTACCAAGCTGCAGGTAACATTTTTTAAGGCTGCAGCAGGTATCCAGAAGTGATCCACATCAGTAAAGAAGGATGTAAGTGGTATTTTAGTGTTTTTGTTATTGGTCATTCCTAGGAGGTGGCTATACTTGACAACATTACAATATAGTACTGTAAAGCATTAGCAGAGTGTGTAATCTGAACTTACATAAATCATGTATTCTTGTGGACTCTCACTTGGGATAAGAAATTATGCTTTCGTGAGTATTTGGGTGCCATTGGAAATATACTAGAAATTTTAGCAAGTAACTAGCAACAAGCATAGAAGTGGACGTTTCTGATAATTGTTGTTGTTGTTGTTTATTTTAGTGAAATGTTGCACTTAATACAATACAGAAATATACATGCGGATATATAGGAACCCAGCCCATGCAGTTAGGGCTTATAAGTCACATTAATTCAAATCTTAACTGTATTACAGACAGCATTGATACAAGCATGGGGTTGGGTACCTTCAACTACATTTAAATACTAGTGCGTAGACTACTTGCTATAGCAATACATGTAGAAAGAAACAAGAGGGAGCGCAGTGTCGTGAAAGGGACACGCACTTCGACGACCCACCCTTCTTCGACAATTTTTACTTTTTG
>JAAUYG010072537.1_pt1 | contig 10731 bp, 13 predicted proteins | sample 7278091 | NCBI WGS metagenome assembly JAAUYG01 (sample SAMN14350201, study PRJNA611818) | marine sediment metagenome | isolation source: surface marine sediment (0.6m) | place: French Polynesia: Moorea | collected 2018-08
ACTTGACTGGCAACAAGTGATCAAAACGAGCATGCGGTTTACTTCTTCCCAGGAATGGCTTATTTTTTCAATCAGCGACGATTGCCTGTTGAGAGAAAAGGTGAAATAAGGTTGCGGAAAAGGAAGAAACGAAACAAACAACCAAGGAAAAATTTCGGAACCCAACAGGAGAACGATTGTGAAAGAATTTGATTCAAAGAAATTGCAGAAAAAGTCTTAGAGTAAGAAACTTCCGAAGTGCGAACGGTACAGCGGGCAGCAAAAGAAACAGCTGTCGCCAATTGGCGATGGTACCGTCACAACGACAACAGAAAACAAGTTCGTAAAGATGGTCGAAGTGATTCACACAACTTGAAACAATGGTCAAAAGGTTAGCGAAACGAGCAAACTTGGCCAAAGCGAAAGAAGAGCGAAAGACAGAACTGCCACAAAAACCCACACAAAAGGGAATCCGAATTGTGAATAGAAAATTGAGCCTTCTTTCACATAACCGCACGTTTACTGAAGAAACCAAAGTATCTCTTTGTTTTCCTTTTCTGGTCCACCATTCGACAACTGGTGGAACCAGAGCTGAACATTCCGGCCTAAACCACCCAGCTCACTTGGAACAAAGACACATGGGTGGTTACGGCAGCGAGTTGTTGACGTCGAAGTGACTCTGCCGAGTGTTGAATTTGATACAGTCCACCACCAAAGGCATAAATTTGCAGACACAGCCTTTGGGACAACACAAACAACAAAAGCTACTCGAACAGATAAAACCAGTACGCGCACGCAAAGATGCACCGAAACAGAATCAAAATCCTCTGCAAACCCAGTCGCACGCAGCCAGCTGTTTGCAACAGAGCAATGTAAACAAAAGCGTGGAGTGGTACAGCGCAGAAGGCAGTCCATCTCAACATTTTAAAGAAAAGATAACAGAGAAGCCGCCTACCGTCTCTGAGGGGAGATGACACGGGCACCAAGTTTTCTCGGGAGTGTTTGAACGCCTTTCCTGCTTCCAGCTTTTTTCGGCTTTCTGTTCAAAACATACAACACAGAATGACGTCACGCAACAAAAATAGTGAATCCTTTTTCTCACAGACACAATGAAGTACAAGGATTTTGTCTGCAGATTGAGAGCGTTTACCTTTCGGTGAATGGAGAGGTGCAAGGTTCTCTTTGGAGTGCTTGAATGCCTTCGTGGCATCAAATTTCTTGCGACCTTCCAGCTGTCGAATCGTGTCTTCCAGTCTTGATATTTTCCTCTTTTGTGTCGTGCACTGCTCTCGCGTTGTGGCCAATTCCTGCAAACGGAGAAAGAGATTGAAATGAGCCAAGTGTCCATCAGCGTTCTGGAAAAATTTAATTGCGAAGAAACAAGACTTACACCACCGAATCAGCCAAACAGCGGTGGAGGGAGTCTGCCGGTAGGAAGTGCAGTGGTGGGGTCAGGGGAGGTGGCCACAGTACGACTCCACAAGGCCGCGCATTTCTACAGCGCGGCCGAAACAGCAGGGATCAGTAAAGATTTACCTTTTTCAGGGAAGTGTTTTCTGCCTTTATTTTGAGGATGTGATGAATCTTTTGTTTGTGATTCTGGTGGCCGAGCAGTTTGGCGTAATCTCTGCTCAGTTTCTCCACTTCGCCCTGCGCCATTGAACTGACACTCATCAGCTCTCGTCTCTCAGCTTCAAACGCGTCCAGCTGTTCCTAAGTGCAGCAAACACCAACGTTCAGTCCAAAACAAAATGAGGGATCGTGAAAAGCTCCTGCACACACGTGAGCAAATTCCGTCTTGACAGAACGTTTGGTCAAAGCGTGTGAACGGGGCTGGTTTCAACCAAAACAATATCTGGCCCAATGACTTTCACACATTTCCAACTAGAGCGCTTATCAGCACGACGGCGGTGCGATGCAGAACAGTGCCAAAAGTCTTGTCAGCGCAGAAGACCTACCTGGAAGGGCCTCACTTTCTCGGATAACTCCTGGTACATCCGATGCCACCTGAATTACAAGACGCGCTCATTAGCTGGTCTTGTTCAGACAAGTCTTCGAAGAGTTTTGGCCAAATTTCTCCACACAGTTAACAACATACCTTTCTGCTTCTCTTTTCAGTTTTTCATTGCCAATTGCAGTCACCACCTGCTGCCTCAGTTCCTCTATTTGAGTCTCGTGCTCTCGTCTCATTCCTTCAAACATGTGATCCTTCTCTTCCTCGAGTCTGAAAGACAAGATCGTTCAGTTTGAACTTCTGCAACGCGACAACGATCACTCTTAGAGCTTTGAGCTTCATCAGCAAGGAGTTTTGTCCCCTCTCCACCAAACAAATGAAAACTCAAACAGAAGCGTGATATTTTGCAACTTTACAAACTCAAATCTGAACCAATTTTTTTTTGCTGAAATCATAAAGCTTCTGCTGACACTAAACCCGCCGTTGATAAAACAAAAAGCAACTGCTGCTAAAAGGTACAGGTACACATCACAGGAGAGCTGACGAGATCTCTGTAGGATCTGAGGACAAATCTCCGAATTTACGAAAAACATCTTCTCTAATTTCAAAGATTGTTTGCTTCTGTTTTGAATCCCACGCGATTCACCAGTGGAAGGAAGCAAATCCCAACCCTCCTACTGCTCCTCATGTTTTCTATGGGAGGCTTGTTTCCCCTGACAGGAAATTCAAGTCTCAACCACCTTTCTCCAAACAGAGAAACAAAGCAAATGCCGTGGACCAAAAATTGAAAACATCTTTGACCCTAGTTCACGGCACCTACAGTCGAACATTGCTAATTCACGAACTGAAGACAAAGCGCAAGACACCCAGTGACAGTTCTACACTAGCTGTAGCAAAATGATGCTGCAAGCAGAACACTAACCTATTAAGCTCTGCGTAGGCGCAAAACAGTTCATCACTTAGGTCAGAGTTGCGCCTGCAACACGAGTAACAAGGCATCACAGGGGAAGGAATGGTCAACCTGGCATTTCGGTGTTGCAGAATAACTGCCTTCCCTTTCAGACAACTAACTCTAGCACAATACGGACTTTCGAATAAGATCGAAACATTTTTTCCACAACGTTCCAGCAAAAGGACAATGGGCTTGTCATGATCTTACAACACACGTGCAAGAAAGCACTTCACGCCAAAAAGAGGACGGAAGCACCACTATGGCAAAACAAAACTTGAATCTCCAGCAAAGGCAGCAACATTCACTGGAACAGCTCAAGTTTGAGTGAAAAACACGGCACTCACTTTTTAAGGGTTGTTTCCAGGTCTTCTATCTGGCATTGGTGCTCCACTTTCATTGATGCAATCTGGGCATTCAGCTCAGCAAGTTGCATGTCCTTTTCATCCACATTGCTCTGGAGGTCAACTATTTGCTCACTCTGATCAGTCATCACTTGCTTCTGTTCCTGCAAAACCTGCTCCAGTTCTTGGTTCACCTCGGATGTGACTTTCGATTCCTTCTGGGAACTGTCCAGAAGCTTTTGAAGTTCTGTGATGCGATCCTGTGTTGAATCCTCCAGTCTGTGGTTGTGAAAGAAGTTCAACAGTTGAGTTTCCACATGTTTACACAGGAGTGTACGACCTTTTCCTTGCCAGATAAATTCACAGGTTTATGCACACTGAAAAACAAACTTTGGATTACCTTTGCAGATCCGTTTCCAAAGTTTTGAGTCTTTCACAAGTTTCCTTGTGATCGGCCAAGTCTGCTTCCAGTTTCTTGTTGGCGTCATCTTTCCTGTAAGAGGGGAAACAAACAGTCAGTGCATGCCAGTGATCACAAAGTACGATTCTGTCTTCAAGCAACTCTCTTCTGGATGGCAAACTAAATTTGACGGATTTTGAAGAACTCACTGTTCTAGACTTTGCTCCATGTATTCATTGTCATGTTGCAGGAGCTGAACCTGCTCCTTCAAATCTTCGACCTGTTGCTTCAGCTCTTCATTTTCAGCTCGTTTGTTTTCCAGCTCTTGCTGAAGCTTTTCCATCTCAATTTCGTGCTCTTTCTGTGATGTCTTCACAGTTTCCTGTGTCAGTTGCAGTTCACCCTCCAAACGGATCATTTCTTTTTCCAGCTCCTACATTCAGAAACACGGAGGAATTACACGCATGCGAGAAACAAATCATCGAACGAAAGTTCCACAAAGGCTTGCTTTCATTGCGGAGATAAAACATCTCTTTATATTGCATGTTTTTCTCACTTGGTGGTCCTCTTCGATGTGCTTCAAGTCTGAGCAACGGAACTTCATTTCTTGATTGAGGTTGCTGACCTCCGCTTTCAGTTCACTGATGGTTGCATTGGTATCACTTGTTATGGCTTCCTTCTCTTGCTGGATCTGCAAAACGATGCGGAAAACTTAGAAACGGTTCAGGGTGCAGCAGTTTGGCACACCGGGCGAGTTCAAACCACAGTTCTGTTCAATTACCTGTTGCATTTCTTCATTTAGTACTTCGATGTCAGCTTGCAAACTTTGTTGCACTGTTTCTGCCTCTTGCTCAACAAAACTCTTTTCTTGTAGAGCCTCATCCAAAAGCTTCTGCACATTTTCCAATTGCATGTTAACAACATGCAACCTTTCTTCATTCCTGGTTTCCAAATCTTCTTTTTCCTTCTCAACCAGCAATTTATCCTTCTGAGCTTGACTCAGTGTCTCTTCCAGATGCTTGATCTGCAGGAAGAGGAACCAAAACAGAACGAGTCAAGTGCCTGGTGATCAAATCTCCAGCTCACGTCAAGAGGATTTCTTTGTGTTCTCTTCCAAATTTACCACATCCACACTGAAAACACCTTACCTGGTTTGAACTTTTACTTTCCAGCTGTTCAACTTTCTTCAATAATTCATGCTTATCTGCCGAGACATCGCTTACGTCTTTCTGCAGCAATTTCATCTGCGCACTGAGGACATTGAACTCTTCTTCAGCTTCCTTCTCCACCTGTTATTTACACAACCGGTCAAGCTCAGTGTGGTTCCCAAAAATGAACAAAGTTTTATGAATTTGCAAAAATTTCATCTGCTTTTATTCACCTGAACGAGCTTGATTTCCAATTGTTCCTTCACTTCACAGGTGGCTTCCAGTCTGCTCTCGACAGTTTCTAGTTTGCGCTGCAGCAACTCCTTATCTTCACTGGACAGTTTTTCAGCTTGATGGAGTTTCTCTTCCAGGACTTCTTTCTGGCTGGTGATTTCTTCCAATTCGCAAACCTTAGTATTCACTTTGGTTTCCAGCACTTCAATCTGAAACAAAAAGATTTTTTTCAGGCATTGTCTCATTGAAATGCGGCAACTCAATTTAGTTCAACAGCAGATGAAAAACAGTGGAAAACACTGCACGCAAATATATCTAGATGCCTGCTGAGTGAACAGATTTCAATTTGTTGAACTCAACTGACCTGTGTTTGAGCATTCTTCAGCTGCGTCTGGACTTGCAGCAGTTCAATCTCTACTTTCCTCAGGGATTCCACCTCCGCCTGGTTGGCTTTGATCTGCTCCTGCAGTTCGTGTATGTTGGCTTGGTTGACCTCCTGTTCATGCCGCACAGAGACGAGCAGAGCCTCCTTCTCCGCCAGCTGCACCTCCAGGTTCACCACGTGTTTTCTCGACTCCTGCAAGTCTTCTTTCACCTGCAGCACAATGTCATTGATAGCTTCGTCTCGCTGGTGAGATCTGACACAACACACTTGCAAATGAACCAGAAATGTGGTCCATAAGAAATTAAATTCTACCTTCATAAACGCAAGTTTATGCAAGTTCAAAGTGTGAAGACAACATGCAAACCTGACGCTGCAAGGCGGATCTCGCTTCCTGTTCGATGACCAGCTGTGATTTCAAGGTGTTCGCTTCATCGACGACTTGCTGCTGAGCGACTTGTAACTGCTGCACTGTGCTCTGCAGCTGCTCCTCTGCTGACTGCAGCATACTCAACTCCTCCTCCATATGTCGCCGCTCTTCCTGCAACCACCAAGAGACGTCTCAGCAGCGGCAAAACGAAACTTCAGAATCTGAAGCTGAACGTCAAGGCACAAAGGTTCAAGCCAAAAGACGGTTTTTGCGATGTTCACTGTCTTGAACGCAAATGCACCTGTTCACTTGCAAGGGCCTTTACGAGTTTGCCTCGTTCATTTTTCAACGTCTCCACATCATCCAACGCCTCTTTGTAACTGTTCTTGGTGGCAACCAGTTCACTGCGCAGCCTGTCTTCTCTCTCCTTCGCTTCCGTTTCAACCACATCTGAAAACAGATTGAACAGATGAACAGCCGCTCTTTTCTTCGTGTTTCTTTTTTTTTTTTTTTTTCAATGAAAAAGTCACTCACTCAAGGTTTTCTCCAAGATCAGGTACTTGTCCGTCATGGCTTTGATGTTGTCGTTCAGGACATTTTCAGTTCTAATAAAGAGAAACAGCAACCACATGAAGTTGTGTTTTCGACAACAAGTATGCACTAACTCAGGGAGGGGGGGTCCTACACGACGACAACGTCACATACATGACCCCATAACGCCTTCCTGGCTTACAGCCGCTGCGCTCGGCCTGAAAAGAGAAATGATTTGATCATGAACGCAGACAACTGGAAGCTTACTCTTGGAGATGTTGTACTTTGGTGCAGAGATCTGTGAAGTCTGACTGCGCCTGGCTGATCACGTCTTCGTCCTGCATCACCTGGTCACTGACCGCGAACACTTCGCCTTTGAGGTGACGAATAAGATCGTCTTTCTCCTGTTGCGATACCCGCATCTTCCTGATCGTCAACTTGAGACTCGTCACTTCCTTCTGCAGCGCATCTCTGTGATGAGGAACAGATCTAGACTTTACTACACTGCGAGTCACATTTCCCTCCGCACATGACTTTTTCGGCTGCTCACAGCTCACAGCCCAATGAAAATGACAAAGGCGCGTACTTGTACTCTGTGAGGGACTCTGTACACACAACGCTGGATTCCAGGTTGACACGTAGAGCCTCTGTAGCTCGTTCTGCCTGCTGCCGAGCCTCCTCGTACTTCTTCTCCAGCTCTTGACGAATCTCTGCCACTTTTTCGTTCGCCTTTTTCTTTGCATCTTCCAACTCGTCCTCAAGCGCCTGAATGAGCACAGGAGATCTGATAATTTTTGCAAACAAAAGACCCCTGATCTCCCAAAGTTTGGGCAAAATACGACAGTTCGGACTGTCGAAAACAACTTCGCCAGAAAAACTACCTGTCGTTTCTGAGAAACTGTTTCAAGCTGTTTTTCAGCTTCGGATTTTTGCTCCTCCAGTTGTACCAATTTTTCTACAACGAAACAAAACTTTTGCTTTTGTTTTGCATTCTGGAATAATCATCGAACTTCACTCCTAAAATGGTGACTGGTTTCGCAGCAAAGGAAAAATTGTTGAATGTCACCTTTCAGTTTGTCCAAATTGCAAACGAGATCCTTTTGACCATTCAACAACGAATTTCTTTCCCCTTCTACAAAACAGATCAGGTAACAGTGTCACACAACACAACAAACAAAACTGAAAAGAACAAAATACACACAGCTACATTTGACGACAAAACATACCAACAGCTTTCTTTTCTGATTCAAGTTCAACCAAGGCAGCTTTGGTTTTCTTCAGCTCCTCTTCTTTTGATTTCCTTGCAGATTGCAAAGACTTCTGCAGTTCTACGACCTCATGCGCTTTTTTGTCCATTTGTGTCTTCAGTTGTGTCATCTGATGCATGTGTCTTTGCTTTTCAACAACGTTATCACCAGAATGGACCTGATCAAAGAACAAAATACCGGTGGTTCAGCAGACGAGACATCCCCAAGAGACCACTTGCCATTGCCTTGGAAACAAAATTACAAAGTCTGTTTGGGCAATTGCCTTTTTCCTTTTCTGGTCTGGCAAAACGAGATAGGACACAGTCAAGATTCGTCACCTTTGATTTGAGTTTCTCATTGGAGGTTTTCAAACTGCCAACTTCTTTGTCCAGAGTGGCGACTCTGGCTTGCAGTGAACTCTTGTCTTTTTGCGCCAACTGCAGGCGACTCTCCAGCTGGGACAGTGTCGCGTCACGCGCAGACAACTTCTTGTCCAAGTCCGCCTTTTGACTGAGCAGTAAGCGAATCTATTTCGGAAGAAAATTGTTCCGTCACATCACAAGAAAATTGGAATCTGTCGCGATGTGACTAATTTGGGCGACAACGTAAGGTTTCACGATTTCCCTCCCCTGTTCACCTTTCGTACCTCTTTCTCCAATTTCTGAATTTCTCCGTCACTTTTGTCTTGGATTGGCTTTTTTACTTTCTTTTCCTGCAACTCAAGAAAATCCACTCATGGACACGATATTTCGTCAGGTTGAACAAGGATCTCATGGACACGATATTTCGTCAGGTTGAACGAGGATTAACTGTGAATGGAACACAAACTGACAAAATCGAAAGGGGACTTCGTTACCTTTACTGGTAAAGGTTTTGTGAACGTTTTCTTCGGTGTTGCTCCCGTACTGCTGCACGTGCTGATGTCAAAAGCTCCAGGACCGGGAGTCAAATTCTCTGTCAAAGCAAATGTGAGCTGACGTGAAGCCACGCGTCTGTCCATTGGTCGCGCATGTTTTAACTTTTGGCCTTTTCCTAACGCAGGACAGTGCTGCCTCCGGAGCTGAGAAAGTTGGTGGTGTCCCTTGTCAGCCCAATCAGATCAAACGAGCAAGGTGAGTGCCACCTTTCAAAACTGGATTCACAGTAGTGTTTTTTCTTCTTCTTCTGGGTTCCGCACACAACTTTTGCGTTGTGGTTAAGGTTCCATCCAAGCCATAAATGCGAACAGATGGAAACGAAACTTGTGACAGAAGTCGAGACCAAAGTGTAAACAGGTTGTTCTCAGAGCACGCTCACCTTTGGAGTCTTTGAAGCGTTCTGTTTTGGAGTCGATCAATCCACCCTGCGCGGCATCCTTCAGCTTCGGGTCGTAGGATCCAACAGGCGGTGCACAATCTGGAAAGAAAAGTTGTTTTTTTTTCGCCGAGCTAGGGCCAAGGCCGCGCGCTCATGTGCCGGGAGTCCCTGGCCCGCAGGCGGGGGTGGGGGGTGCGGTTACTGACCAAGATGCAATGCAGCAATGGCATGTCTTTCAGCACCACCTATTCTTTTTTATTTGACTTTATATACATGTTTCCAAGTCAGAGTGGTGAGAACTAGAGAACGATCTAAGGTGCCGTCCTGATCACTGGAGATTCATTCAACACCAAGCTCATGTGCTCGAGAATGGGCAAACGTTACTTTTAGGGGTTTTTGAAAATTGACATTGAGTTTATTTAGTAACATGTTGGCCAATAGAACGAAATCTTGTTCAATTTTAGTTGCCTATAAGGGAACAAACTTCTGACCAAATTTCATTCTTTGACTGTGTTTTGCTACTAAATAGATCTAAACTCAATTTTTGTTTCCTCATGCCTCTATAAGTAACGTTTGCCCGAGAATGAACTCTCATTTGCATGTTCCCCTCGGGATAAGGACACAAGTGTGTTTGAGACAGCAGGGTGGGATCTTTTGACCTGTCAATATCCGGAGACAACCTGTAGACCATGTTTATTTAATGTTGGTCCAAAGTCACAAAGCCAAAAAATGCCTTGCAAGTTTGAACCCAGGGTCGAATTTGGTGTGCAGAAAAACACGGGTTTTTTTTTGACATCTGGAGACTTGATCTGGGGTCCAGATCTTGATCAAAAGTGTCTGCACAAATTGGACATTGACTTACTCGACACATCGTTGAAACGTTTCAGTATAGCTTTGGAAAATGACATTTTTCCAGCGCAGAAAATTTTTTAAATCACCGCCGTTTACCGTTTCCTCTTTAACAGCCGACCAATCAGCGTCAGGCGACGCGACATCTCGTGTTGGACTCAACAAGCCGCGAGTGACATCTCTTGTCAAACTGCAGCTGTGAATTTTTGTTACAGGCTGATAATTTCTGGATTTTTTTGCTCTGAGAAGGGGGAAGCTATCTATTTAGTCGAGCAAGCAGCTAGAAATATGCCAGAACGTATGTCGTTGTAATATGAACTATAACTTGTGAGCTTACATTCGAGAACAATAAACTGAGGGTGAAAGTTTGTGGGTGATAATACAGGTTTAGGGAAAATTGGGCTGTCCCGTTAGGACTCAAGAGTTCGCAGATTCAACTAACACCAAGATCCTGTAATGTGCTTCTTCGTGTTTACCAGTTGCTCATGTGTACAAAGAGTCCCACCAATTGGATCAGAGTGACCACATTTCAACATTTGCAGGTGGAGCTGAGGTGTTCTCGAATCCCCTACCTCCAGCGGGACATGAACATCATGCTTCAGCCGACAGGTATCCTTTTCGTCGTGCAAAATAAACCTTGTGAAGTCAACCTGAACTTGATTTAGTTCCCTTCAAAGTGCAGGCTCATAAGGGGGGGAATTGAAGTTACTGATCCCGTGAACTTTGCATTGCAGCAAGCCGCTCTCCAATGAAGATTTCCGAAAGCTGCTCATGACGCCTAAAGTTGCCTCTGGTTCGACGGCGGCGCCAGTGAAAGAAGCACCAGTTCAGCCGTGTGTATCTACGTCCAAATGATGTGTCACTCAAAAAGAATTTTTTCGCCATTTTCCCCCAATGCTTGAGAATGGGTCAGAACTGTTCCTTTTGGATTGCAGTGACAAAGTTGTGAAGGATGAATTCGAAGGAGATGAAGACGATGCAGCCACAAAGAGGAGAAAAAAGAAAAGGTGATTTCGATCGTTTCAGCTTTGAGTTTGAATGATTTCTG
>JAAUYG010154738.1_pt1 | contig 10731 bp, 4 predicted proteins | sample 7278091 | NCBI WGS metagenome assembly JAAUYG01 (sample SAMN14350201, study PRJNA611818) | marine sediment metagenome | isolation source: surface marine sediment (0.6m) | place: French Polynesia: Moorea | collected 2018-08
AGTACAGTCAAAGCAAAGACCAGTACAGTCAAAGCAAAGACCAGTACAGTCAAAGAACAAAGTGATTACATGAAACAGACGTACACACCATGTCAATGGAAAGTCCTGGTAAACAAAAGCCATACCCTGGATGCATTTTCCTAGCCAGACAGTACTGTGTACATAATAGGGCACACTGAAGGTATCAGCCGCCAATATCAAGGCCATCCCCCCCAATAGTCTACTGGTTATATTATATAGGTGGAGGGTACCTCAGCAGTGGTATATATGTGTATATACCATGTATACGGCAACAGGAACTGAGTGGACCTTTATTTACAAGGAAGTGGAGATTTACGCATGTGTGGCAGCCAAACAGATCAGAATAGCACTCAAATTTTACTGTATTCTGGACTATTTTTTGATGTTTTATCAGAGATTTTGTGTGAATTTGTCTTTTAAAACAGATGTGGTATGTTTGTTGCTGGAGGGGCTTGCATGTCTATTAGGTACTGCGCTTCTATAAGGATATATATATGATAGATAACCTTTACCTAGTGTTATTCAACAAGGAAAGCAAGTTCTAATCCGGGTTTTTTTCTTTTAATCAATATGTAAAATATACGGAGCTATATACGTTGCATTGGTAAATCATTCTGTCCACAAGCATAATTTCGATCGTTCAACAGCCTATAAACCTTCAGTTAGGCTATGTCAGCGGCATCAAAGAGGCACTTCATAAAATAAGGCAAGCAAAAATGAAAGAAAAAGAGATCATAAATTATTACCCGCATGGTATTTTCAGTACAGTTCAACCAGGAGACACTAGATGTTTCACATAAACATTAACACTGAAACTCGACACCCTCTATCGGTCTGTCTTGCTCTGACCCCAACACAAGTTCACTTATTGAAAAGTGGTTTAGGAAGTTAGGTGTAGCAGGCAAGATATTGTATGGTTAGCGTATCAGTGCATGTGTGCGTTAGCATAGATAGAGGACATGGGTGGTTACATATGGAAAACCATTTCTTACACATGACCTGCAGCATAATACTAAACCTTCTTGTAAGTTATGTTTCTTAGTCCTCTATAAATAAAATCTTACTATTTTTGTCACAGATATTCCTGGGAAAAAAATGAGGCATGTATATATAGGAAGTTTGAGTTCCAACATCGGAGTCCCTGAGTGAGTTCCCCCCCCCCCCCACCAACTACACCCCTCCCCCCCTCGCTCTCATGTACAATACACTGTACGTCATACATTGACCAGAGCAAAGCCGGCTTGTGACCACAACGTAACAGAAATCAAACACAACATTTGCGTTAACTATTAAACAAACCCGTGTTCCTATCACATGACCTGGTTTATAACAGCGCAAAGCTGAGCAAAACACCATTCGGCACAGGAAGTATGAAATATACAGCTATGGTATATCTGCATTCACGGTAAAGAAAGCAAAGAGTGGCAATATCAACTTCGACAATTCAGGAGTCAACAGCGATTACAGAGCACAAGAAAAGTGTACAAAAATGTACCAACATCGTATCACTAGACAATGGTATTTGTTGTTGCATCGCTGAGTGAAACGAGGGTTGTCGCATTTTTTAATACCAGATGATTTACATAGGTCGGCTAGGTATCTGCTGAAGTGTTGTATTTAGAAGGCTCCCCAGTCTCTCTCGGTGAATAAGAACTCTCTCCACATACAGCCAGTGAAGCACAGACCAAGGGTGTTGCAATGCAAACCTGTTCATACTTACATTGTCTGTTTAGATTCAGATCACGATTTATTTAATTACTTATGCTTATATTAAATAAAGAATGGACAGAATTGACAGAGGCGAAACTACACAAAACCGTGCAAGAGTTACAAAGAATATTTAATACAACAAACATTTGCTTGAAATTTTAACTTTAAAAAGTCACCACACTTGTAAATATTCTGTCCTAGGCTTGAGCAGCCTTAGTACTTTCCAGGGACTTTGCATCATCATTGCGTACAGAGAAACTAATAAAAGCAACTTACAAATTTCAGTTTTTTTTTTTGATCATTCACAATAATACTGTAAAACACTGATAATGTACAGAGTATGGTGAAACATAGCCATCGCTACCCTTGTTCAGATTCGTAACAAAACCAACGCAGATGCAAGACGCCACCTAATTCATACACACGGCAGTCACACGACACAGCGTAAGCCATGAGAGCATCGGTTCTTTTGAGTATTTTGTCAGTGTACACACAGGAACAGCCATCCGTACCCATGCATGCATACAAGATATCACACCACAGTAGATTGGCACTTTGCAAGCCAGCGAACAGGAACATTATTAACTCACATACACACGTAAATTGCACACTCACTTCACTTTCAGAACAAACATCCCAGCAAGATAACAACGAAACATACAGCTGGACACGATGTATGCAGAGGGAGGTGGAACAGCCAGCTTACAATGCGTAGTTCCAATTTCTGCACGTACTCCCTTTTATCATCCCATTTCATCCAGCCGGCATGCACACATACATACTACCAGAGTATATAACATACGGATTCACGTAATTTTGCCACCGATTTGTTGACCTTTGGAGATAGCAGGGACCATGTAATACAGAGCCATCACATATCAAAACTTGATGTATATAAAGAAAGCCGTTTTTGCTTCAATGCTAGTAAGCCTTAATCTAAGCCAGAAGGAAAGAAATTGACTCTGCCAGCCGAGTGTAGCAGCTATATAATAGCTGTACCCTGCAGCATTATAGCACGTAAACTAAGTCAATATTAGACACTTTAACTGGCTGCCGTAAAACAGCCCCGCTTGTGAGCATTCCTAGCGGGAAGGGCTGATCTCCCGAGATCTATGATAGCTGTCAGCGTGGCTGGCATTGCTTGGTGTCTGCAGACAGATTATACCCACATCTGCTACCATGACATGATATCGTTATTTTTTTTTTTTCAAGATTTAAAAAAAAAACAACAAACATACAAATACTACATCACAACCAGCAGCGCTAATACAGTAGCTTGCATCCACAGGAAGAACACAAAGAGAAACGATTTGATTGTCCAAGACTTTTCGTCCACTATGTTCCGTTGTATGTGTTACGTGTGTCTGTGTGTGTGTCTGTGTGTGTCTGTGTGTGTGTATATAATCTTGGTTGCATCCTGAGATGTGATCCGACCTTCCTGAGCCAGTCGTTATCTCTATACGGGTCCCGCTGCGGGACCGTCCCACTGGTCCTAAGCCTCTGCATACAAACCTACCATCACCTAGTAATGCCCGCTTTGCCCTTGGTGAAGGTAAATACATCATCTTTACTCAGACCTTTCTGTCCCAGGGCGTTCCACATGCCTAGGTTGTGGTCGCAGCGATACTGTTCCCACCGTGCGTCGTCCGACTCGTGTGTCAGGTAACGCTGTCCCACCATGTTTTCGAGCTTGCGAAGGTCACACCAGCACTGGTAATCCTACGGATTGGGACAGAGATCAAAAGAATTTACATATCATTAGTTTATACGTTGATTAGTACAAGGGAGTTTTCTGTTTAAGTAACTCTGGTACAAACTGACCAGTATTGGTAAAATAGAATTCATTACAAGACCATTTGTTATCACAAATAAACAGTAAGTACAATTTACTTCTTCTATGAATTGTCCTCTTTCATTTTCTACGTACTTATATTTATTTACTTTGATTTCTTTTGCTGCAAATCTCTAATGAAATTCTTTATTTTTTATTGTCATAGTACCAGTATATATACATTTTTATCCCAGATTTATTTCGTTTTTGTCTGATGCAAATTTCTTTGCAAGTAGTTCAGTTCTGTTCTCCTGCGATAGTCACCTGTAGCCAGATATGAGACATGGATTTGTCAACTGTGAAACGCTTTCTCATTTTCACCTGCAGCAGGTTATTTATCACATCAATGGCTGCAAGAGAGAAGAGAACACCGCTGCAGATGGCAGGAGGAGACAGCGCGAGACAGAGCGAGACAGGAGTGGACACCAAGCAGCATATCATATACTGATATACAACATAACGTGCAATAGCCGATGATACCAGTATTACATACATATTACATAGCTGACAAGTCGGACATAACTACAGTGGTCACTGCCTGGAAATATCAAGTATGCTAAAATATGCAAAAAGTATTTTTGGGAATCTGCTAGCAAAGTGGTTCAGTGTTAAAGAAGTTATACTCTCAAACCCACTGTTCTGCGGTTACATGGCCTGATATATGCTGCAGATAGTTTGTGCGAAAAAACAACTGTTCAGTCAGCGACCACTGTATTTAATTTTTGTCAGCAGCACAAGCAGCCTGGAATATATGCGTGTATGGCACTGAGGAGAGGCCCGGTGTTCACTGCCATGGCAGCAGGCCTGAGTCTGGAATGAAGACAGAGACATATAAAGGTGAGAGTTAGTGGCTGTGCAGCGGCAAGCAGCAGGCCAAGATCGAAGACAACGGAACACATCAATTGGCAAAGGTGACATCACAACAGTTGCAGGAGTCCCAATGTATGCAGCAAGGAATACCGGTAAAGAAATGCACTTTTGTAGCTTTGAAAATTTCGGATCATTCATTCAACATGTGATTGCGAGACATGTGAAACCTAGCCATGAGACATGAAACCCAGCTGTGACACATGTGAAACCTAGCCATGAGACATGAAACCTAGCTGTGACACATGTGAAACCTTGCTGTGAGACATGTGAAACCTAGCCATGAGACATGAAACCTAGCTGTGACACATGTGAAACCTAGCTGTGAGATGTGACACCTAGCTGTGAGACATGTGAAACCTAGCTGCGACACATGTGAAACCTAGCTGTGAGATGTGACACTTAGCTGTCAGACATGTGAAACCTAGCTGTGGCACATGTGAAACCTAGCTGTAAGATGTGATACCTAGCTGTGACACATGTGAAACCTAGCCATGAGACATGAAACGTAGCTGTGACACATGTGAAACCTAGCCATGAGACATGAAACCTAGCTGTGACACATGTGAAACCTAGCTGTGAGATGTGACACCTAGCTGTGAGACATGTGAAACCTAGCTGTGACACATGTGAAACCTAGCTGAGACATGTGAAACCTAGCTGTAAGATATGTGAAACCTAGCTGTGACACATCTGAAACCTAGCTCTGAGACATGTGAAACCTAGCTGTTAGACATGTGAAACCCAGCTGTTAGACATGTGACATCTAGCTGTGAGACATGTGACATCTAGCTGTGAGACATGTGAAGTAATTCAACTTTTTGGCCAATCATTCAGCTAACAGAAAAGATATCGAGGAAATACTGCTCAATAAAAAGTCATATCCCAACTTCAATGAAACATCCAAACCAAGTGCCTATCCTCATGCTTGCAGAAGCCATCTTCAATTCAGAAAGAGCAAAGGCCAAATTTACTTCCACAAACTAACAGCTGAGAACTTTGATTTGATCTGTATTTCTGTATTTTAGTATGGAATCAAGGAAAGGAAGTGCTGAATTTGATCGGCAGCTGTGCATGTGGTCACTGTTCTTCTCAACAGACATCAAGGTATTCATCTTAGGGCAGGGATTACTACAGGATCTAGCTAAGTAATACTATGTAACATATGGGGGGAAGGGCTTGCCAGATCAGAACTCTTGCCATACAGTTGCATATTCCGCTGCCCTAGTACTGCTCCTTGTTTCAGCATTCGGCAGCAGCTCTTGTGTTAGCAAGATTAGCGAGAAGCAACAGAGATAAGCTGAGAGTTGGCTGATCCTTACAACCATGGCAGCTTATGACCTTTTGTTATACATGTTGTACGACTCCCAATATCGGCAAATCTTACTGAATCGATCAAATTGATGTTTCTGTGCACAAATTATACTTGCCAGCACATCATCAAAGCACAAAGCCAACATGCTCAGAGAAGAGACTGGGGCAAACTTAACAATTAAGACACACAGCGATAAGACCATCAGTAGGAGTCAAAAGCACAGGGTGAGTATTACTGGTATACATGAAATAAAACATCTGCACTGGAGTAATAGCGAGGAATACGCAGCCGCGCTCTCAGAACAGGACGTGGATATTTTGTTGTCTGGATAGCGTAGCCATAGATACGTTTTCCTGTTTTGGTTCACCTGATTCAGCCATGCATGACGGTAGGCCTGACTCACACTGAGGCGCGAGTTCATATCCACCTTAAGCAGACATCGTATAAGATCTACGGCTGAAAGCAACAGGATAGCGTGTCCACGTCATAAAGACCTCGGAGCATGTGACGTTAGATTCTTGAACGTTTTCTGCGACATAGTTTGGAGTTTACAGGAAACAGTTAAAAGATCCTTGTAGTGCTAGGGGAATTTATCATTTAGAATTCGGATACAAAGGAAATTTGTTAGTTATATGTTTTTCCTGACTGCTGTAGGGGATGCATGCTGTACAGCAACTTTGGTCACAAGTTTTTACTTTCAAGTAATAGACTTCCAGCATAGGCATGTAGCAAGTCCATCATCATGATCATAGCATACCTGAAATCTGAGCTACAGAACGTGGCAAATCGTATTCACAAAATATCCATGTACCCTTATGCTCTAGAGAATCAAGGTGCACATATATATAGATGACGACAGAAAGGCATCATCATTACTGCAGATACAACTTTAGCTTACGTTGTACATATTTCTACAGAAGCCCTGCAGTTACTCATGCTGCTTGGTTGTAAATGTGCCTGCCTTATGTTTATAAAATTATGATTTCAAATAGACGTTTACTACACAGAACGATTCAAAAAGATTACGATATAAACCATGATGAACTACTGCTCCCAGTTCCCAATTCATTGAAACATTTATGTAGAACGCCAGTGAATTTTAATTACGGTACAAATGTTTGTTAACTCTACATTGTACCACTACCTGCGTGAGTATTCAAGTACTGAAGGAAAGTTGTAAGCCTAACTGCTGCTTAGGTTGCCATGGTTACAGACAGTAGAAGTGACCGGAACTTACCATCCTGGGATATTTCTTTCCAGGGCGTTGGCGGGTACATGAACGACGCGTTCTGGATCTGGTCGGCAATCTCCTCGTCCTCATTAAACGGGAACGTGCCACTCAGGCTGCAGGTCAAAGGTCAGGTGACACATAAACAGGACGTCGGTACGGAATTCAAAAAGAGATTTCAATATTCAGTTTCAGTAACTGTGAACTTATGTGTAAGAACGGGTTGTACTTTGTTTACCACTTTACTGCAGTCATGTGAGATGACCATATTTGGTATTGTCGGATACTTGGAATTGTCCGTAGTCACGTGATACGTATGTATATATACTTTGGGCGCAAGCTAGTCAGTGTCCCAGCCAGCCATTACAGCTGAGCCAGTGTGTACAATGTTCATAGGATTTCCAGTAATCTCATGTTGGGACTTATTTCATTCAGATTCTGCAGCGACAGGTCCGAGTGGGTTTTCTTCTGTGAATTAAAATGTACACCACACAGCCGAATAAAGCTGCATTTTATAACGTCAAAAGTGTCGGTGTTACATACGGAATTCAAAAAGAGATTTCAATATTCAGCTGTCGGTAACTGGGAACTTAACTGGGATACAAACGGTTTCTCTGGATCATGTTAAATATACATATGTCCTTCAGCATTTTCTGGAGCTACAGTTAACATTACGGTGAGCTTGCCATTCCATCTAGCAAGACGTCTGTTGTGTATATAACTTACCTGACATATATGATCACTCCTACAGACCACATATCCAGGGAGCGGTTATAACCCTTGCTCTTCAGGACTTCAGGAGCTGCAAAGATTGACACATGATATTCGACAAGTTTCCTCAAGTATGGTGGTAGCAAGTACATAAATACTGCATCATCCAACAGAACGTTATAAAATCCCACCTTACTTCTTTGGATATTTAGATGTGGAAATTTCCACAGTCATTATGACACAGAGAAACATAACCATAACACAGTAGTCTTCTTCTAATAAGGACCTCCCTTCTGCCAAAATATTATGTCCTTATTATAGAGGGATCCTTTGGTCAGAGGGGCACCACATCCATTCACACTACTTACTGCCAAAAATTTGTGTGCTTTATAGAGGGGTGTCCTGTCTAGAGTGTCCTTTAAGGGAGGAAAGTTTGTTCGTAATAAGTTTACACTGAGGTTAATGTTTCCAAAAATTTGGTAACACTGCTCATGCTACTAGACTCGAGCCACCATTAAACTGAAGCATTACCCTGCCTGTGGGTTTTAAAATCACTTACCGGCACTTCTATCAATTTTTGATAATTTGGGGTAACATTGCTTAATAGATTCACAAACAATTATTAAACTCAAGACAACGCTTTATTCTTTGATAGTAAACCATTCATAAGACCACAAGGTGAGTTTGTCTTTTTACTTTCCCCTTCGACACTAGTCACTGGGATGGCCACAATGTTTGCCACAGGGAAAGCTGCATATATGCTAAACTGATACATTGCTATATCTTACCCAGATAGGCAGGTGTACCCACCACGGACCGTCTGAAGGACTTCTCACCAATGATTCTGGCAAAGCCAAAGTCACACAGCTTGACCTGATAAGGGCAGACAATGCTTAATTAATAAACATGTATGTTGTATTACAAATGTATTGCAATAGTATAAGAGAAACACTAGACAAACCGAGTTCTGTTCTAATAGAATCTGTCACAAATTTTTCACTGGAATCCCACCACTTTCATCAGGTGCAAGATGTCGATACCCGTCGATGGTGTCACATGACCTCAACAGCGGGAGGATATAACCATGATAGTGATAGCTGGGATGGGAGTTCAGCATTGGTTTATTTTGATCATGTTGATGGATTATTATCAGCTTATTGTGTCCCTTTTTATTCGTATCTCGTTACTTTGGAGTTCTCTAGCTACAGATACACGTTGCCATTTCCCCTTATGAAGGTGGAGGAATGCGACCGAAGAATTTGGACAACTTTCCGATCACGACACAGTGAATAGCATTTCTCTTTTTACATTATGAATCCAGAACAACAGTCAGTCTCAAATATATTACTCACAATTCAATACATCATTACTCATGTACATGATGTACAACAAACTTTTGTTCGCGTAAAAATTTACTTGCACATGTATATACCATACATGTAGGTACATTACTGGTAAATTAAAGACTATTACTACCAAGGCAATGAGACCTAGGCCCTGGAGCAAAAGAGCCCCTTACTGGACAACCTGATAAATCAACCACAAAATATCCCTACTTGACATTTTTAGCCCTTGCATAGATGCAATGCACATGAAGATATGAGAATGTGACACTGGTGCAAGTAGTTATTAAGTTCTAAGAGACACTAACCTGTGGAAACGGTGTCTCTGTGGACAGAAGAACATTCTCCGGCTTCAGGTCACAGTGGACAATACTCTTGGAGTGTAAATGCTTTAAGGCCACTAGGATCTGAAACGAGAGCAAAGTATGGGCTGCAAGGATAGAGAACACAATTTATATCAGATTCCATATACAGTAGTCCCTCAGACTGCTCTGATAAGGCTACCCTATTTGCCAAGAAATTGTGGCCACATTAGAGAGGTGGCCTTCGGTCAGAGTGACCAGTGAATGCAATGATTGATTGATAGTAGTCTTGGCAAAGAGATGTAGCCTTCTCAGCATGCTCAGAGAGGAATTGGCCTCTGTTGAGACTGGCCACTAACAGAGGGACCACTGTACCTTGGTGCATAACATTCAGACTGACCTGGATTTATCACTGATGGCTGGGTTACCAAGGTGACACACTGGAAAACCAGAATTAATATTTCTTCCTGTACATACCAGTAAGGTGTTGTGTGCAGGCCAGTTGGACGTATACATTTGTTGCATATTCTTTCACATTAAGCATTTCTTTCAACATGTACATGCTACATGTGAGTTGTTTCTGTTGTTGTTGCTGTGGTGCTGGTGGTGGTGGGGGTGGGGGCATGGGGTAGTTTAAGGAAAACCAGCAGTTAACATGTTATGCAACATTCAAATAGTTTCCCTGCTTCGTAACTCTCAGGGAGCATTGGAGAGCTCCCGGATACTCCCAAGGTTCATTCCAGGCTATAGTACTGGTACCATTATAACGGTTGTACTGCAAGCTAAGGGTATAACAATGTTTACACATAACCTAATCATGTTTAAAAGTACCGGTATTCATTCAAGAAATTTATAGTTAAGTAGTTAAAGTCTTAGGGAGCATTAGGGACCTCCTGGGTTAATAACTCTAAAATTCCAGGCTACAATATGGTACTGTCTTACCAGGTTTACCATGCAAAATGTCTACGTAACAGTGAACTGATACCAAGTCAGAGGGTAACGGTCTTTCTGCACAGAGTTCTGTTTTATTGACATGTGAACATGTAGAGGCCTATCACTCTGATCACATAATGGCCATAACTGCTCAACAGTGACAGGCCCTGGAATGCAGAATAAACGTTCGTTCATGGCCGGATTATTTTGCTTAAGGTTCGCAGCAGCCTGCAGATCACGGTTGATTAGGCAAAGGAGCAGATCGTGTTTACCATGTTGACACAAAGCTTGCATGGCATGGTCAATACATATCGGGTCGGAGACACTCCATAGTGTCAGTTTTGCATGGAGACCCCACAGGATGGGGTTGGGGGGGGGGGGGGGGCCGGCCCCCCGCCCCCCCCCCCACCACCCCCCCACCACCCACCACCACACACACACAAACAGAGAGGAGGGGGTGGTCGGGGTGG
>JAAUYG010213661.1_pt1 | contig 10731 bp, 9 predicted proteins | sample 7278091 | NCBI WGS metagenome assembly JAAUYG01 (sample SAMN14350201, study PRJNA611818) | marine sediment metagenome | isolation source: surface marine sediment (0.6m) | place: French Polynesia: Moorea | collected 2018-08
AAGGACTGCAAGTGACTTCTCTGTCTCTTCCTCTCGTGTAAACTTGATGGCCGGGTGTATAGAGTTGCACCAAATTACCCCAAAATGACCTTGAACATTACAAGGACATTACAATCTTTTGATTTTTTTTCCTTTTTGTTAACATGGGTCCATTGGGAACCAAAATTTCAAAACGCAAATCCTCCCATAAATGGCAGCCGAAAGTGCTTAAACGAGTCCTAAAAATTTCCTTCCAATGGTCCGCACAAACCTATGTTGGTTTTTGTTTGAAATTTTGAGTTTCCGCCTTATAACGATTTTTTTTAATTTCATGATCTCCATAGTACAGACTGTATTACACTATAGAGAAACCAAAACCCTCAATAACCTGGAAAACGGGTGATCCTAGATGAAATGGGGTGAAATTTTGGATTCATGCAGTACTTTAAGACATGTGAGATACCTTTGGCCTTGTAGTGTTCAAGGTCGTTTTGGGGTTATTTGGTGCACGTATACGCTTCCCACAGCACTACTTCTTCTACAAATTCCAGCCGAAATTTATCAAACTTCTCCTAAATTATCTTCTCAATGGTCCTCACAATACTTCTTTAGGGATACTTGAAATATTAACGTGTACGTTTACATGGGACCCAGTGAGGGTCAAACTTTCAAAACGTTACGCCTCCTACAAATCACAGCCGACAATTTCAAACTTTTCCTGTAACTTTCCGCCCAATGCTCCTCACCAAACTACAATGGGGATTTTACAAGTTTTTAGTTTCTGCTTTTTAACGAACAAACTTCCTACAGCTGTTCCTTTTGACAGTCCATATATGAAAGTTGCTTTTTGGAATTTTGAAACTTAGTTTTGCTTTAACATTAATAACATTGTGGCAATGGGAAAATGGAAAAAAAATATCTTTGAAATGGCTAATTGTAGAGTGAAACGGAGTGAACTTTAGAACTCATGGGTATTAGTGGAACATATATAGGTTAAGTTTGACATTGTAATTTTCAAGGTCATTTTGGGGTAATTTGGTGCAATTGCGCGTAAGATTTTTACATCGCTGCTTCTTCTAAACTTGCGAATCTTTTTCAGCAAAAATTTTACATCTGTTCCATGTGACAATCGACACAAAATTGACGTCTTGTAATTTTGACATTTAAAATTTCTAAAAATTTGAAAAATTAAAATACATACACGTTGAAATTTAACATTGTGGTCTATCTTAGAAATGTCTAATGGTAGAGCGACATGGAGTAGCTTAGCATTGTGGCCTAGTATTAAATGAAATATTGGAAATATGTCGCAAAAAGCTAACCACAGAGTGAAAGAGGGTGAAATTGGGACTCATGGGGACTAGTAAAACATATATTATGTGTGACTTTTGACGTAATAGTGTTCATGGTCATTTTGAGGTTATTCAGTGCACACTTCTCTCAAAGCGAGCGAAACAGTTTTGGGGCCTGTGGGCTACTTGCAGAACATGTATGGGGTAGCATGTTGGGTCATCCGGTGCACTCACTCTCCAGTGTATCAAAGAATATCCGGGCAAATTTACAAGTGTTAATTACTGCTGGCGTGAACCAGAGCGCCATGTCTTTGGACCTCCAGTAATTTCTGCCTTGCTGTCTGGGCTCTTTGCAATGTAGATAATACCGAAAAGATAGAGAAAATCCATGAGGGGTCATTATACTTTGTCTATGGTTGATTCGACTCAACGTAGAAGGATTTAAGAAAGAGACCAGGACCGTCTCTGTTGTATGTTAACAGACTGGGGGACGTACTTTATGAAATAGAGGAATATAAGTATTAATGGAATGACGCGTGAATATTTACAAATAATGTACGTCACTTAGTCACTGTAAAAAAAATACAATGAGTCAAGGTCAGCAATACCCCCTGATTAATCTTAGGTTAAAACGATTTTATATAGCACGAAAGGTATTCGATATGAGGGGGAAAGACTGGAATATTTTACCACATTTTAAATTACAATATTCAGTAAAAGATTTTAATAAAAGTGTTATATGATTCCGACATGGAATGGCTTTCCTTGTAACTGTCAAACTTGTGTTTTACGTAGTTTAAATGCAACGTAAAGATTTCATTTTCATTTTTTTATTCTACAGAACATGTAAAGTATATATGTAATCACATGGCCTGCGATGTGTAGTCTCATGGCATGTGATGTATAATCGCATGTGATTTGATATATAGTCACATGGCATGTGATTTATAGCCACATGGCATGGGATGTATTGTCAAGAAGGAATAGAAGTGTTTTAAATGATATGTATTTTAATGTCAGAATGTTCAACCAGTTCAAATGTTTCGCACTTTGCTTGCACTTATCCCATTTATGTATCGTATTTCTTTCCATGTTCACAGTGTGGTGCATGGTACATTGTGCTAGTGCTGTTTGATTTATAGTACCAAAGTTAAATAAACGTTCATCTTGTTTAATCTTTCCTTGTGTATCAACATGAGCACGTTGTGAAACAGAACGCCAGGGTCCAATACGTGTCGCATTGTATATGCAGTTGTAAAAATAGAAGTGTTCAAATGTTAGAAATGTTTTTAAGCATGCACATGTTGACGGAAATTTACGTTTTCTGGCAAATACTGATACTGGTAACGAGAATTATATTTTTTTACCTTCACAGGAATTAAGGTTCGGGGTTTGCTTAACCCTCGAAAGTAGCAGAAGAAAGTCCAGGCAAAAATGTCTATTTTTACATATTAGTTCGCACTCTGCCGTGGATCTCCGCGGCCGATCCCTGCTTAGTTCTAACACCGTGTGAAGCTGAGTGTAAGCTGCATAACCATGGTTTGTATTACACTGTTGCTGCTGGGATGTAACCAATGGTATGACTCGCTGGAAGACTGGATTGTGTCTCGATTGAATACAAATTAAAATGACCAATGATTGAATACAAAATAAAATAACCAATGATATGACTCGCTGGACGACTGGATTGAGTCTCGATTGAATACAAATTAAAATGGCCCGATATATTTTGATCATACTGTTCCAGGTGGAATTTCTACAAACGGTGAAAGTTATGGGAATTATTACAAGAGGAAGACGAAACGGGGCTTCTTGGGTAAAAACCTACAAAGTTTTCTACAAGGCCGGTGAGGCATGGAAGGCCATTCTTGCAGAGGACAGCACACACCTGGTAGGAAACGATCCGAAGGGGTTGTGTGATAATTTTATAAATAATAATAATAATAATAATAATAATAATAATAATAATAATAATAATAATAATAATAATAATAATAATAATAATAATCTATTGGGTCAAAGTTTGTTGCATCAATTAAGTTGCTGGCATAAGTGGATGGAATTAAATTGATATAAAACTCAGCAGGCATTATTTGATATATTGATTTCATTGTTGCAGGAATTTGCCGGTAATACTGACCAGTACAAAGTTAACGTCAACCGATTCTACGAACCAGTCTACTCCAGGGCCTTGCTGATTAATCCGTCCTCATATTATAGCGATATAGCTTTTAATCTAGACCTCCTGGGCTGCCCGGTAGAGAATTACACAGGTACACAGATATAAGTTATGCACGACAAATGTTGTCGCGCATAACTTGTCGTGCACGAGAAATGCATACATGTAACTGTTGTCGTGCACGACAAATGTTCGGCTGCCACTGGTATAATTATATATATATATTTGTTGTTGCTGTTTACAGTTATACTGATATCTTCAATGCTAATGCGTTGTTATAGGCGTGCATGTTGACCCCTCATAAAGTCCAATACGTATCTGAGGTTTCCTAAAACTATGCTGCAGATAAATCCCATCGCGTAAACCTAGAATGGTCGAAGGTACAGTGTTTGAGGATTTTTGTGTGTATTTCCGGACGGAGCAATTTCTTCATATACGCAGCTGACGTTTCTTGAATGCGCTGAAATGCTGTGGAATGCTGCAGTATTATTTCTGTTTACGTGGAATGTAAGATCGAGCTAGGAGTTGACACTAGGCGCGTCAGCATATAAACTAAGTCACTGAGGCGGAGAAAGCTAATATATAACCGATCTCGATAGCTGTCGCCTGCTATGAACATTGAAATGACTGCTGCTGAAACTGGAGGCGATTATTGTGACAGTGATATTGAACTATCAAGCCAGTTAACAGTTAATAGGTTGTTAACCAACAGGTGTTAACTATAATTATAAAGGCTGGTGGTTCGAGTAGCTAATTCGGAAAGGTGACGACTGTTTAGTGAAGGGTTGTGACACTGTCATATTAAGAACTGATGAATAAATCGTATCTTGAGAATTCTACAGCTTATTTTGCTGTGTGTAAAAACTAGTTCAGAAGTTGTTTCATAGCCCGGGAAAACGGAAAATAACACAGATTGGTTGTAACGCCTTCCAGTGAGAGAATCGCTGCAGTTAGTGATTCTGCGTCACTCAGATTGTAGTTGATGCATGACCTGTGACGAGAAGTCTAGGGTGCCTGAATGTAAAACTGTTTGTGTGCACGCTATGTGCAAGGTCTCTAAAGTTTCAAGAACTGTCACTCAAGGACAATAACAATCAAACAGAAGTTAAAACAGAAGTATCAAGAACTATTACCTCGGATTCAGTAAAATATTCAGGATTATTCAGACAGCAATTGTTATGACACGTTACTTTTCGGCTGCAAACTAAATAGTGTGTCAGTATGACTATATTTGTATACTTGTGGTGTGGTATTATTTTTGTGAAACCTGAATACATGTATATTGCTGCGATGGTTGTACTGTTCACAGAGTTGTTTCATATTCTGTATTTTACCACTCAAGGGTTAGTTTGAGAAATACTTAAATATTTACTTTTTGGCATTCTGTCATTTGTTAGTATAGAATAGAATATTTAGGTTAGTTTGAGAAAAACTTAAATATTTACTTTTTGGCATTCTGTCATTTGTTAATATAGAATAGAATATTTAGGTTAGTTTGAGAAATACTTAAATATTTACTTTTTGGCATTCTGTCATTTGTTAGAATAGAATAGAATAAAACTTTATTTAACGTCGGTAAAAGGTTTAACAAAGGATTAGTGACCAGCACTATTACCCGACAGTGATAAGATGAAATGAAAATGAGATGAAATGTAATGATGTGATATCGGTTTCAATGGCTTAATGAGTTTCAATGGCTCAATGAGTTTCAATGGTTTTAATTCTCTGGAACTCACAAAGGAAAGAATCGAGGTGTTAAATATCTATCGTAACAAGATCTGCTATTGTATTACAAGCAGAGGTGTTACTGGACTGGTAATAAAAAAATATATCATTTTACATGCTAAGTCTCTTGGGAAATTGATATTGGTCACCAGCGTTCAACGAGGATCTCGCTGCCATCTTCAGGATAGGAACCGCCCTCTAGAACACAAAAGATCAGTCGTACGAACACTACTTAACATAGCCGAAAAACTGGTATCGGAACAACTAAAGAATTCCAAGAAACCGAACCAACGATACCAAGAAGGGGCATAAACAAACATACAAACATAATATAAGCCTTGGATGTTCAAGATACCGAAGAAGACAAGATAGAAGAACCCACCAGTACTAATGCCCAGGCAAAAACTAAAATCTGGTTAAACTGACATGTACCCCTGGGCTGTCAGAAGAACTGCAAAGGAGTTTTAGATCCCATGATACCCCAACATAATATCGCCCAACAAGCATGCTAAGGCAAGTTCTGGTTCGTCCCACACACACCAACGCAAGAAAGAACTATTACAGCACCGTGGGGTAGTTTCTAAACCTGGTGCGACTACTGCAATAATACAGAGGAACGCACCACAACATAAACCACACAAACTCGGCAATAGCATATCACCTGGAAGACTCGGGTCAAAGGCTGAAAATGGAAACTATGAAGATTCTACAAAGAAAGACAATACGCAAATGAGGAAGATCAAACAAGCCACCCAAATTCACAAGAAGCGCCCCACACAAAACCAAATCATGGTATGGAAATGAAATCCCAGTCACTACCCTGAAGCTCCTCTCATATGACCATATGGAGTCACATGAGGAATGACGTCAGCCCACTCCAATTCCCATGAAAATGATGTAGAAAAATGTGTAGAATGGCAATTTTTGTAACTCCTATTATCTATTTAATCTGGCAATGGGACTGCTAATTACTAGTGTTACTACTACCAAGACTACCACTACTGTTGCTGGTGTTGCTTTTGCTGCTGTTGCTGCTCCTTCACCTACGATTACTACTACCACTGCTGCTGCTGCTGCTTACTACTTACTACTCACTGTACTAACTACCACTACGACGGCTAGTGCTGCTGCTGCTAAACATTATAGATCATACAGCTCATAGAGAATTTAATTACAACAACTCTGATTTGACAGTTTTCACTACTTTACCGGGGAGAGTTTTTTTTAAATTTCCTTTGTCAAATATTTCAGCTACGGAATTCTATATCCCGCTTGGCATTGAGAGCGGTGATATTGGAGCGTCCCAGATGAGTGGAATATTTCGCTGGTCCGGACGAGGTGGCGGCAGATACTATTCCCCAGATGCTGGGCGCCTGAATTTTCCACAAGATGGCAGCAGAGATCCTCAGATGCCCGGCTGTGGACCGACCGGGACCAGCGTTGGAAAATGGTTGCAAGTAAGGGTCAATCGAAAATAAATATTAAATTGCATTAAAAGAACGGTAAGCCCGAAAAAAGATCATATGGGATGCAATATAGAATAGTAAATTTCATTAAAAGAACACGGTAAACTCTTGAGAACGGCATGCCCGAAAAAAGAACAATATATGGAATGGAATATTATAGAATAAAGCTTCATTTAACGTCTTTTTTATATGGTACAACTAAAACAGTAAATAGTAATATTCACAAAGAAGAATATATCATGAAGAATGAAGAATAATAACAGATTGATATGAATGATGGTTGATCGTTATGATGTACGGATGCACAATGACGTAATAAGACCTATGTTCTACCTGGCTCCACTGGCCCAAAATCCAGTGGGACCTAGGAATTAGGGACACCCAAGGGACTCTCCAGAACTGTCCTGAATTCTGAGGTGGTCTTATTTCTTAGGTCCATTTCTATGTGATGAATAGACCTTGGGACTGAAGTAGCTGTCCTTAATTCCCAGATTGTCCCTATGTCGCAGGTGGTCTTAAAGATAGGTTTCACTGTATACCGCTTGGCGACACGGTGTAACGTGGTCCACTGCTTCACTGAGCACTAAATATATATCCTGTATATCGCACAGTGACATTGTGTACCGTGGTCAATTGCCTCACTGAGCATCAACATATACCGCACGGTGACATGGTGTATCATTACTCCTCTGAGTAAAAAAAGTTGATATGTCTTTTTCAGGTGGATCTTATTCTGCCACACGAAATTTCAGCTGTGGCCATACAAGGCATGGTACACGAAGTTTTTGACATTAAGGAGTATGTGACATCGTTTGCGGTCGAGTATACAAATGAACATGGCAATTGGACATCGTACACTGGATACGGAGAAACAACCAAGGTAAAGAAACTGGACATGTAATTCGTAATTGGTCTTCTCTTTCCAGTGTATAGTAGACCCTGGAAATGGGGACAACCAAGGGGACTGTGACACACTGTCTTGAATTCTGGGGTGATCTTATTTCTCAGGTGCATTTCCCTGCACTAACTAGGTCTAGGGACTGATGTAATTGCGTAATTCATAGGTTGTCTATTTCTAAAGATCATCTCGACGATACGCTTGATAGTATTAGTCTTGTATTTAGGAAGGAAATAAATTGGATAAAACTGCCCTCGCTTACGGTCTATCTTAGGTTTATATATGTTCCTACAGCCATTTTTTAGTGTAGCAAGTAAATTATGAATGTCATTAAAATTTATGAGATTACATGACTTATAGCATATCTGTATACTGAAACACCTCCTTTTAAACATACATTTTAAATATAACTTATCTTTAAGTATCTCACCCGCCGGTGTGAGTACCTATATAATTTTGTCTCTCCAATGTTTTCGTGTTCAAGAAAGATTTCTCAGGATATGTTGTTTATGTTGTTTATATAAATGCACAATAAATACATTTGTAGATGGGTAAAGAAATAAAAAAACAAACGAATATATAATAAAATAAATAAATATAAATAAGTAAAAAAAACATACATAAATATATATAAATACATACATAATAAATAATAAATAAACAAATAACTTATAAATAAAAATGGTATAATTCTCAGGTATTGGGTGGCAACTGGGAATATAATGGGATACCTATGACGGTTGACTTTGAACCACCTCTCAACACAAGTGCAGTGCGCATTCTCCCGATGACCTATGCACGATCCATGCTCTTTCGTGTCGAACTGTATGGGCATATTCAATGTAAGTACGCAAAGAATAAAGCATAATGTACAATATTTAAATTCTGAATCGTTGAAAATTGCTATATTCATGCTGTAGGGCATATACATATATTAGAGCTTTAGTTAAAATGGACTCCAAACCCAACAGATATAACTTAAAGGTGATCTACTGTACAATTATCTGATCACTCAAAAGTACTGAACCCAAATGTTAACCTTAAGCCCTCTACGAAATAAAAACAGCTTCATTGTGAATCTAATTCTTTTATGCTACACTATCAGCTGAGATGGTTGCACATACAGTTACATTTTATTTTCTTTAAACTCTCTCAATGAAAACTTAGATTATATCTGAGTGGCACAACATTTAAAAGAAATGCTCTTGATCCTTAGTTAGCCGTGCCTGAGTTGCATGATCAGAATGCTACTGAATAGGTTGGGACAAACCTTTCTATTCCAAAGTGTACATCTAAGATCTACCCAGTTTGGCCGACCGCGTATATCCGGAATTGTGCTCTCTTCAAATCAACATATGGCCAAAATTGTCCATTGTGTTTAAGAAATGTTGTGCCTTCATGATCTTCCCCTACAGCATGCCCGTCGTTAGGTAGGGTCGATTTTCCTTACGATTTCCCCACTGTCGAGACATCCGATGGTGTACTTGATGACCCCGAGGACGTGGTCATGCTGGATACAGGGATGGCTCCAACAGCGCATTGCCTTACTGTGGTCCCGGGAAGTACGCCGTGGATTCTGCTTGACTTACGGCTCCTGTATCACGTGACTGGATTCCAGCTGCTTGAATCTTCTGTACTCAGTGTTACTGTTTCCCACGGCACCGATAGAGAGAATCTCACGGTGAATCAGCTGTCTGTAAGTCAGCAGGACATACGTTTCAAAGCATATACTGATATATTTCTCTTAACCTCGCAAGTACGGATAAGACGCAGAAGATGGCCTGAAAATAAGACGGCACTTCTAAATTACTTGATTTTGTGTGTAATTCTAATTAGAAACACATTTCGTATCATACACCATAAGATTAGTTGAAGCCCTGATTGTACTATGAACTTCCATTTGATTCGAATAAGACTTCTGGTTCATTCCAATTTTGCTATCCAGTCAATTACATAAGATAAGCTAGTAAAGAACCTCTTACACCGAACACCCCAATGTTCTATACTGGGCCTGCTATCCTAAGGCAATTTCAAATCCTTTCCTTTCCTCTCTTCTCAGGTTATAGATATCCCGTCAAATGGGAGCGTCTCTTTCTACACTGCTGCCCGTACCCGTTTCCTAAAGATAGACGTAATGACTTGGAGTGGCGCTGAGCCTTGTCTGGGTCTTGAGGTTCATGGGTGCCGAGCTGCAGGTAAATATGTCAGGCCCTGGATCCTCAAGACACAGAAGCCTAACTTCTTGCGTAGCGTAGCTATTATTCTGAGCACTATAAAAATCCTGTAAATTAATGTAACATTTATAACTCGGTCCATAGAAATATATGCAAGATGGGGCACTAGGGTACTGTAAAATTACCTTGATTCAGAACTTGACCTATATGTTTCATAAACTTGAAAAATCTGTGATTGAAACTAAAGAGTTGATGACAGTATGCAAGGTATAGCATATGTAAAGTGAAGGGCGTACCCTCTTATGCCTTTGTACGAGCTGCAAATCGTTCTTAATCATTAGGTTAGAATGGAGACATTGCCCGGCTAGCATTCATCTCAAAATATAAGATCAGAACTGATATAAATTTATTGGCAATCATAAAAGTATAGTTGGATTGGTACAAAGCGTGACTAGACTGGCATATCACAAAAGAAAACATTGTACTCATATCATTTAACTGTATACCCGCAGAGCAATGCGTTACGTCAGGGTTGTTTTGTTCTTGCATACTGGACGAAGTTCAAATTAAAAATAGGAGTACATTTTGGGCACATATCGTTCTTTGTTGTTTATTATTATCGTGTTTTATTGTTTATAACTTAAAATAAAATCATAGGGTGAAACGAGTGAAATTTGGGACCTGCGGTCCTATGTACTGCATATATAGGGTAATTTTAATTTATCTGGTTCTATGAGTTAGATTGGGATAATTGGGTGCACTTTGTAAAATTTCCGATCTTAAGATTTTCAAAAGAAAGTTACTCCCACAGTTTTCATTCAAATTTCAACCAAACTTTATTGAAACAAGAAAGACCACTGGGACAGCGGAAAACCCCGCCTGCCTGGATAAGCCCCTTCTGTGACATATAGATTGCCGTGGTAATACAATAGTGGCAAATAATATATGTATAACATACACCTCCCCTACACCTTAAAATGTAAGTGACCTTGAGTGACCTTAAACGGTCAAAGTCAAG
>JAAUYG010215397.1_pt1 | contig 10731 bp, 12 predicted proteins | sample 7278091 | NCBI WGS metagenome assembly JAAUYG01 (sample SAMN14350201, study PRJNA611818) | marine sediment metagenome | isolation source: surface marine sediment (0.6m) | place: French Polynesia: Moorea | collected 2018-08
AAACACGCAGTTTTTTTGGGAATCGAGGGTAACCGATCTAGGCACACATCAATGCTGTATACTGGCCACACAGGGAAAAATAATAAATGCAAACCATGTGCCCATAACACGAGGCAAATGAGAGTCCTTATTTTCTTTGCCTTTTAGGTCTAGGGGACATTCCTTAACGAATTTTGTATAACTACCTTGGGGGGACAATATTTCCGCAGCTCCTGCGGATTGCCACAATAGGTGTTGAAAGTGTAAATGGAAAGTAACATAAACATACGCGTGTGTTTCTCCTTTGTGAGAAGTCCGCAAGTTTCGCTTCTGAGGTTCTTTTTTGTTATATCCACAAAATCACTGAAAACCTGATTTAAGATTTGTTTAAGATGTACCTTAATTCTAAGGACTGAAGTCTGTATTATTTCAAAGTGGCTTGTCAAAATGGATCGTGTTCTGTCGATATTCCAAATTTTGACCCAAAGTTGATGCTGCCTGTACTACAGACGTCATCTCTGAAGTTACTAATGTTTGTTTATATTCTATCCACAGTGGTCGTTTGGAGTGTTGTTATGGGAACTCATGACACGTGGCAGGCAGCCATATCCTACTGTACCATCAGACCACATACTGCAACACGTACGTGGCGGAGCAAGACTACCAAGGCCGGATACTTGCCCAGAAGAAATGTTTGTAAACAATGTTATGGAAAAATATCGTTTTAAAAAGTACCTTTTCATAATTATTTCTTACAGTTTGATATTTAAGCAAGTTAAGCAAGTCAAGCGCTACATAAGACACATCAGAGCAAATAATGTGAACCAGGCTAAGCTATTTCAACTACTGCTTGCAACTAAAAACCTGAGGACAGAGATCATTCAAAACTCTTAAGTTGAAAATAATATATTTTCCCTTGAACATTTCAGAACGTTACGATTTAAACACAATTGATATCAAGCTTTGTTTCTTTATTAGTAAGTAATACTATAAATTTCGATTTTGCGAAAAAAAAAAATCAAAAGAGCTCAACATCTGTACTACATCAGACTATATCATGTCCATCCCGGTTCATTGACAAGGTTTTCTTCAAAACACCACGTACAGGCTTTTTACTCCCCCATCCTTACATGCGATGCTGGTTTTAGAGACATGCAAGTGATATGAGTTACGTGTGTGTGTGGCTTGTCTTTCAGTTATGCTATGATGCATCGCGCCTGGTCACCACAGCCAGAGGATCGGCCATCTTTCCGGATCATGGCAGACGAGCTGCAAGCTCTGCTAGTAGGGGACATCGAGGACACCTATCTCACCCTCCCCAGAGAGTTTGATATTCACACCTACCCTTAGATAAAACTCTGGTCTCATGGGTTGATACACTCTGAATTTATTGTCCTTGCCCTGGGCACACTTAGTCGTGGCCATAGCACTGTTGTTCTCCAGGCAATATGGTATGGTTGTGTAAGCCGTTAACTTGATTTTGTGGTTACGACAAGGGATATGGAGAGACGGAGATTCTATAGTGAACGATATTCTTTCTGTTTTCTGAAGGTGTGGAAATATCTGCTCCATCCAGACGGGAGTTTAAACAATATTGTTGATTGTTCGAACACTCGTGTCATGCATTGCAAAAAGGTACAGGCATTTCACGGCACTGTTAGGACCGATGGCAGACATTTTTATACACAAGGGACCATATTCTAGACATCGTACTCACATTAATTTAACCACAGAAAAGACACGGCTTGCCAATGTAACCTGTAAGTTTGTGTTCATTCATGGTATTCTGATGTATATTTCTATTTTCTTTCTCTGCAGCAGTGCCTTACATTTCAAAACAAACCCCGTAATTTATGTGATGACTGTACAATCTCTGAAATTGAAGACAATATTAACACAAAGTGCCAGAAAAAAATGTACATTAGTGTTTTCAAGAGAGATCTCTGATTTCAAAAAATCCGAAAGCTTCCTCCTGCAGATGAGTGTTTATGTGGAAGAAGATATTGCACGGTCCGCCAACCCGATATAAGAACTAACGCGCCGAGTTTGGGGTGACCAGCAATATCTCACATGCCGCGTCTTTGTAACAGCAATGCCGGAATGAAACGGCCCTAAAATCGATTAGTCAGGTTTCATATCGTCATTTAGATAGGTGGCTTTATGATAAATTTACTGTTCCATGCAAATGACTGATTGCTGTATAAATTATCCAGGCTCTGAGAAATGCGAGTTGTGTATTGTGATTTCAGTCAGTTTACCAGACAATCTGCTTGCTTGACTTGATCATACTCTTTCGATCTACACTGCTCAAAAGAATTAAGAGATCACCTTTTCTGCCTGACCTACATAGCACACAAATAAACTATAACTTTATTTGTTAATATACATTGGTGCAGCTTTCACTTGTCATCCCTAGACAATAAAAAGCTTTCCGGATATGCATAAAGAAATGACATCAGGAAAACCACGAGCACCCTTAAAGTCACAACGTTCAGTTAATAGTTTGAATATTGTTTAAGTTGTTAAACTTGTCTTGAATATGCGTGAAGGTGGACCAAACACTGCTCAATAACTGGTGTGCCCACCCCGAAACTGGACACACTGCCGACAACTTCTGGGCATGCTCTGGATCCGAGGAAGAATAGAACCCTGGCCAATAGCGACCCATTCCACTCTTAGTGCCTCAGTAAGGGACTGAGCAGTCTGTGGTGGGTTTGGAAGACGGGAAGCACGCCTCTGGAGCATATCTCAGAAATAGCATATCTCAATTGGATTTAAGTCCGGGGATCAAGCTGGCCACTCCATAACATTGACCACATGGCCACATACGACCCCGGCATGAACCAGTCCTTGTAATTCAGTGTTTCACACTGACTGTGAGGCTTGACAGCTTTCAGCTGATATTTTCAGAGCTGACTTGCACTTTCATAACGTGACCACTGTGTATAAGGATATCGCCTAAACACGTGATTCCTAAAGATCAGCTCTATGACAGTGTCAACTTAAGGCGTCTCCTGGGTTAAACGAACTTTCTGCCTCTATCTTCGCAACAGTCATTTCTGCTGATTTTCTGTGACTCAAAGGTCGTCTCAGGCAATTTAAAGTTCCAACGAATTACTGCCACTTAGGCTCTTCACTTGTGTCTTACTATACAGTCTCTACTTTATTTCTACAGGGGTCCTCAAACCCACTAATAGTATTATTTCAAGCGCTCTCTACTGTCTCTTTTGACACCTATAGTGTACTCTGCTGACAGAGCGACTGATGCAAAACGCACATGCTCTGTGTATTTTATGGCGCCAAACAGAGCCAGGCCCGACCACGCTGAGATCTATGTCCTTTTCTAGAAAACGACTGAATATTCATGAGCTACAGGCAGGGTAGCCCAAGGTTTCAGCGCCAATCAGTACATTTTCCTAGCCCTAGGCGAACCACTGATTCTCGGTTCATGAATGCAGCTCAGTGCATTTTATCAAAACGAGCTGTTCTTGGAACCCAAGAAGTAATTTTGTTCAAAGAGAATCCGAATACAGTACTTTAAAGCAAGGACCAACAAGCGCGATAAACAAGGGGGCACACTCTACAAGGGTATATAGCAAGGGCCTATAACAGATATCAAGAATAGTCTAGATGAAAAGCTTAAAAATGCCATGACAACAGATGATTTTAGGAAATGTATTTTACAATGGAAAGGCTCCGTATGTATTTGTTCTTATTGCAACATGTATATTGTAAAGAACCTATAGATGGCCATTATCATTATATATATAACCATTATGAACAGTGTTGTCATCTCTATCTCAACTCATTTCATTTCATAGCAAGGGCCTATAACATTCCACTCTTAAAGAAAGGAAATCTGACATTAGGAAGATATTCTTACTACATTGAAAATGTTCACAAAAAAATACCTACAATACTTCCCAACAGTATACATGAACGCAATATGTGGTCCTCAGAACATAAAGACCTTACACATACTACTGAAAATAAATGTCAAGAACACACCATAACATTTTAGGACATGTTAAAACACCAAGATAACACAATACAATTGTATACATGTCAATAAGGCACCATGGTTCACAGTAATCATATACAGAGTGTTCAAAGCAATGTAATTCACAATACCAGGTATATTAATTAACAATGGGATAACGCATCAGCTACCCGGTTCTGTTTACCAGGAATGTATTTTACATCCAAGTTATACTCCTTGAGAAATAAACCCCACCTGGTTAAGCGCTGATTCCTGTTTTTCACTTTGGACAGGAAAGTGAGAGGATTGTGGTCAGTAAATACTTCTACAGGGAACTGGCCGGAAGTTACACACACCACAAAATGTTGCAAAACCAAAATCACTTTGAGTAAAAACTGAAGGGGTGATCAATCCTTTCCTCATCCACCTGCACCAATATACTGCCAACATCAATATCACTAGCATCTATCACCAGCTTGAAAAGCTTTTCAAAGTCACGTGCCATTAACACTGGGGCATGTGTCAATACAGCTTTCGCTTGGTCAAATGCTTTCTGACAGTGCTGACCACACAAACTTTGACTTTTTGCTCAGTAAGTTAGTTAAAAGACTTACAATGATCGGCAAATGTTTGACAGAACTTTCTGTAATAGCCTGTCACACATAAGAACCTCATAAGTTCTTTCCTGGTAGTTAGCACTGAAATTCAAGTATATACTCGACCTTGGCATCCCTAGGCCTGACTTGACCATGACCTACAATATGACCCAAGTAGGTTACATAAGCATGCGAAAAATCATTCTGGTCATATTTACAGTCATGGTTGTGGCTGCAAGCCATTCAAGGAATGCACGAAGGTTAGATAGGTATCCAGGTATCACTGTATATCACAGCATCATCAATATAAATGTACAATGTGATTCATTAACCTTTACCATACAAGAATACAACCCGTCTGGTGTGACGGAAGCAGATATTTGTTTAGCCTTTATTGACAAAGTAATTTGCCAAAAACCTTTGACTAAGTCAAACTTTGTCTCATACTTGGCGTTGCCAATCTTCTTAATACAATCGTCAATTCTTGGTTTTGGATAAGAGTCAGTTTTGGTAACTGAGTTCACCTTCCTGTAATCAACACAAAGTCGTTGGCTACCGTCAGCTTTAGGTACCAAAATAACTGGTGAACTCTACTCACTTTGACTTGGTTCAGTGATCTTATGATCTAACATGAACTTGATTTCCTTACGTACAAGACTTAACTTGTTTGGGCTAAACCTGTGAGGTTGTTGCTTGATAGGCCTAGCCTGTCCCACATCTACATCATGACATGTCAAATCAGTCTTTCCTGCTTCATCACCGAACAAGAACTCAAACTCTATGAGTAGAACAATTAACTCACTTTGCTAACTTAAATCAAGGCGAAACACCTTAGACTCGAGATTACTAACTATGTCAGCCTTCTCTAACCTGATATCACAACCATCACAGTTCATGGCAAAGTCATCACCAGGGCTTTCATTATCATCACATGTAACACTAGTGACATTGTTTTGGTTCAATAGAGTGTTTGTGTCAACTCTGACATGATAATTAATCAACATATTCACATGACACATTCTCTTGGTTTTCCCCTATCTGGTGTACATGCAATATAGTCTACATCACTGACCTTCTTGTCAATTGTATATGGACCACAAAATTTAGCTCTCAATGGCTCACAAGGTATGGGTAGTAAGACTAACACTGTGTCACCTACATTGAACACTCTCTCCCTGGAATTCTTGTCATACCAGGTTTTCATTTTCTATTGTATCTCTTTGAGATTCTTGTGAGCAAGGTCACATGCTGTGTAGAGTCTGTACTTAAACTCACTCGCATGATACAACAAATTGTGCTGTCTAGTATTCTGAAGCCACCCTTCCTCTACAACTTTCAGTGGTCCTCATACAATGCGGTCAAACACTAGCTGGATGGGGTTGAATCCTAATGATTCTTGCACTAACTCACTACTAGCAAAACAAAAACATGTGGATTCATTCATCCCAGTATTTACGATTGTCAAAATAATATGCCTTGGTCATTGCTTTCAATTTCTGATGGTATTGTTTCAAGGCACCCTGGGATTGTGGGTGGTAGGCCGAAGCAATGACATGTTTAATGCCCAACTGATGCATTACATTTGAAAAATCCCAAATGTGAAACTGGAACCTTGACCAGATTGAATGTCTTTGGGCATGCCAAATTGCGTGAATTGATAATGACCTGGGATGATATTTCCTCAAAGGAATGGCTTCTAGGAATCTTATAGAGGCACACATGATTGTCAACAGATAACAGTTCCCAGATTTTGCCTTTGGCATTGGTCCAATGCAGTCAATGATTGCCCTGCTGAATGGTATATCAAATGCTGGTACAGGCTTCAATGGGGCTGATTTTATATTCTGATTTGGTTTATCAACCATTTGACACACATGACAAGTGTTCTCAAACTCTGCCTCACTTCTTCTTCATTTTGGCCAACGGAAGTGCTGTTGGATTCTATTCTCAGTCTTATTTACACCCAAGTAACCACCCATGAGTAAACTATATGCCAATTCAAGTAAGGTATATCTAACCTTTACTTTGTAGGTACAACAGTATGTCATTACACTCTCCATTCATCTGTCGCAGGATTTTCTGGAAAGGTCTGTACTTCCTAATCAAGACACCATCGTTTACGAAGTAACACACAAGTACCTTGTCTCCCTCCTCAACTGACAATCCCTTTTTATACAGTTCAACGAAATCTGTGTCAGATTTCTAAGCCTCAATGAGCCCTTCCCTGACATTTCAAGGCAATTTCAAGTCAACACCTTTGACCAATTCTGGTAACACATACGGTGCAGTAGTACGGTTTTTACAAACAGTGGCTCACACCAAGCACTGTACATTGTTTCTATGAATGTCATATCAACATCAGTGTCACCCTGTGGATTAGTTACATTACTGTGTGATTCCCTTTCAGCTTTCTTAACCATGGCTGTAATCACTACAACTCAGGATATGACTGAGACTCATAAACTGACAATGTACAGGTTTCATCAACCATAGGTTTTTCACACAGCACAGGACACGTGTTTACCTGTCAATCTGCAATGTCATTCCCAAGAAGCATGTGTACACCCTCAATATGTGTTTTGTCCACAATACCAACTGTCATCACCAGGCACATATTTTGATTTCAGACACACTTTGTGTAATGGCAATGATTGGTACCCTGTATCTCCAATACAATCAACCAACACACTTCTGTATAGATCTGAGTCATCAGACAGTGTCAATACACTGTTTAAGATAACAGTTTGTGCTGCACCCGTGTCGCTCAGTACAACTACTGGTTACTCTGTTTCAGTCACTCCTACAGGTGACACACTGCCTTCAGAGACAAAACTCTTATACACATCACCTTGAAACATCTCCAATGGTTTAGGCACTACATGTGTTTCTACTGGCAGTAACACTGGCTTTCCAGTAGCCAATGCGCTCTTTTTACAGTATATCAACCCCACAAGAGTTTTCTGAGTCTGTGACTCTTTCTCTTTTCTTCAGCAACCAATAATCGGACATTGAATGACCACATTTCTTGCAGTGATAACACGTCGGTTATTTCTTGAACTTAGAAAATCTTTTGTTCAGTTTTACCCTTGTCAGGTTTATCATTGGCAACCTTTGGAGATGACTCCTTTTCATCATTACTGGATTTTGCTTGGAGTTTACCACCAATGGGACCTGACCAATGTGACTTTGCACGATACAACTTGTGACTTAAAATACTTTTCTTGTGTGTCAATGCATAAACTTCTGCCAACACAGCTGCTGATTTAAGGTCTGCACCCGTTTGTTCATCCAAGTGAACCCGTATCTCAGTGGATACTGAACGTGTGAACTCCTCTACTAAAACAACTGTTTTAGTTTGTCATAATCATCAGCCTTCATTGATGACAACCACCTATCAAACGCATCTTCTTTTTCTGTTCAAACTCCACATGACTTTGACCATCCTGTTTTACCAGGGGTATCTGAATTTCTGGTGATACGCTTCAGGGACCAGCTCATAAGCTTGAAGGAGCGTTTCTTTGACTAACCCATGGTCAGAACACTGAGCAGTAGACAGGGTACAGTACACATCCTTGGCCTCCCCTGTTAATACACTTTGCAAGAACAGACAGTACGTGTCTGTCGGCCATTTCATACTCTTTGCCATCTTTTCAGATATTAAGAAGTATTTCTCAACTTCTCTCTCATCCAACTTTGGAACCAAAGACATCGATCTAGCAATCTGACCTTTTTTAAAGATCTTGCTCTCTTGCTGTGACAACTGTGCCGTTCTTTCTATTTCTTGGAACCTAAACTAAACTCCTCTTGCTTTCTGTAGCTCAAAGTGTCTCTGTCTTTCTGCCTCCCTCTCAGCAAAGTCTCTCTGTCTTTCTGCTTCTTTTTTCTCTTTCTTTTATCTCCACGCTTTTAATCTCCAGTTGCAGTTCTAGGTCTGATTCTGACCCTCTGGATCTCATAGTACCCTTCAGCAAACTACGGTCTGCCAGTGCCTGTAAAACAACAGCCTTGATCTCCACTTTCTGTTTGCCTTCCACCGGCAACTCTGCATCTGCTACTCAGAAAGTCTTCAGCCTTGAAGGTGGCCAATTTGGAACTTTGCCCCCAAATCTGTTGCGAAACTCAAGGCAACATGGTTGTGAATAGGATGGGGGACTTCTTGCTGATAGGATAATAAAACAAACGTATAAACAGATTTTAAAAGTGAACAATGAAATGAGATGTTTTTTTTACAAATTAGCAGTTAGTGTTTCAGCCGTCTGTGCCATCGCCTGGTGTCATCCCTCTGATGAGTAGGGATAACCTTCCCCACCAATACCGACACTGCAACCCCGATCATCTTCGATCCCCGGTGTCTCCCATCCTACAGACCTTGACGTTTAGCCATCCCAGATCCGATCATACAGGTAACAGGATACTGCCAATCCCGATACACAGCAATGTTCCTAGCAGTAGATGTGTTCCAGGCTTCTTACAGCTTTTCTCCTCCACTTCTCTTCTCAGACAGAATTCGTCGGCTGGTACAACGCCTCTTGCTGAAACACTCAGTTGATGATGTCAGCTAAATGTTGTGCTTCTCAATGATGTGTTGCCATACGATGTGCCCCTATACATACAGTTATACCCGTTAAAACTACAATTACCGCCTGATAAAGCTTGAATGTGTATACATATTTCAGAGAGTTACTTGGGGTATCAAACGTTATATTAAAATAATCCCCCATTCCTAGAACAAATTCACCGTGTTTCAATAAAACCTTTGCATAAACAGTTTACTAAAGCTAATTTCCTAACAAACAATATGCTAATCTTCTGTCTCATCCTGTATATGATAAAGCAAAGTTGTTGATCATTACGTTACTAAGTTAGCATATAAACGGCAAAGTGTCGCATACCTCAGTGTATCCTACATAGATAATTTGCTGCGACGTTCTGTACCCCGTTCTCTTCATGGACATGGAAACGGTAATTCTGTAGGAACAACGATCATCTGGTGATGCATGCATTGTACGCAGTGTTTTGCGTGAACACCAGAGGTTTCTGATCAGAGTGAAGAGCAAATTGTTTACCAAAAAGAGAAACGTGAAACCGTTTAAATTCCCAAACAATTGCCAAACATTTATTCTCAATAGCAGAGTAGGCCCTTTCACGTGGTAGCAACTTTTTAGTTGCATATGCCACTGGGAACATCTCCCCATAGAACGCTTGTATCAGCGTTGCCCCATACCCGTGTTAGAGGTATCTGTTTGTACATAAAATGTTTTGTCAAGATCTGGCATATGTAAGATTGGTGAAATTGTGAAACTGTGTTTGAGAGCACTGGATGCATGTTCTTGTGATTCACCCCATCCTACTTGATTTGCCAAACCTTTCTTTGTCAAGTTTTATCTTATCTTATCTTACCACCTCCATATCGGTCGTATTCAAGGACATTGCAGACATTGCAGCTGGAATCGTGCTCTCCAGACCACCACACCCTTACACCTAGGTTACTTGTAGAAGCATGGAAGCGTGACTCATTTGTAAAGAGCACTGGACGCCAGTGGCGCAGCTGCCAATTCTGGTGATCCAGCAAGTCGGTTTCGAAGTGTTGAGGCAGAAGAATGGTGACACGTACGGGAATGTTGGTGATCCAGTGCAAATTCAAGTCAGCTTCGACGGTGTTGAGGCAGAAGAAGGGTATCACGTACGGGCGACTGCTGTAGAGATTATCCTACATTCGAACAGTTTGGTTACTGATAAGCACACCGAAGCCTTGGTGGAAGTCCATCTGCAGTGCTCAGGCAGTCTCTTGCCGGCGGTGAAGTGCCATTTGCCGGATGCAGTAGTCCTGACGAGCAGTGGTTCATCGTAGTCGGCCTGGCCAGGACGTCTTACATATACCCCAGTGGTTTGGAATCGGGTCCTTTTTCGAGACACCACACTCTGACTGACTCCATAGGCTTCTGCCACATCACGTTGACTAAATCCATCTTCGAGCATCTGAATAGCTCGTGCCACTTCTCGGGTTCAGTCAGATGACGCCGACCGCCAGGCACAACCACTTACACAGACCAGATGAAGAAAAAAAAAAGAAAACTGAGGTGGATGGATGGATGAATCGGGCTTATAGTCGGCTTTCAACCACTCATGGTCATACTGCAAGTTGTAGGTGTGTATGTACTGGACCCGTCTTGTACT
>JAAUYG010204206.1_pt1 | contig 10730 bp, 10 predicted proteins | sample 7278091 | NCBI WGS metagenome assembly JAAUYG01 (sample SAMN14350201, study PRJNA611818) | marine sediment metagenome | isolation source: surface marine sediment (0.6m) | place: French Polynesia: Moorea | collected 2018-08
AATCTGGTCTGACTCCTGTCCGCAATGCCACGCTGTTTTAAACGACGCCAAACTGTACCAGTTTCAACCGGAAATCTAGCCCACGCTAAATTTAGACACGGAGACCCCCTGCTGTCGCACTGCCGCCAAGAGGCCAGCCGAACGCGGTAACCTAGAACAATCGAAACCCGCGTTTACAAAACACCTGGCTATAGCCATGTTAAATGAAGGTCGATACGTTCGCGGAACACCAAGTACATTTGTCAAAAACAATCAGGTTCTGAGAATTTAAGGGGTAAATCAGTGTGCTAATATATACAAGCTACCACCAATATATAATATATCAGAGACGTCAACCAGTTCAACCGAAGTTATGTAAGGGCAGCCCATCAATGTAAAGTATGCGCCCATAACAAGATGGAACATTTTGAACTGTACATGCTGGACGTAACTCATCAATAAACTACTACTACTACAGCTATGGCTACATGTATGTGTAGAATTTACACTAGTTCCAATACCCCCCTTCCCCCAAATTTTGTGAGCATATTATGTATGGCCCCTACCACCTGTCCAGTCCAGAATCACCCATTCGCAAAACTTCATCACAGAGCTTAAATATTTACTACACTACTTTGAAATACATGTTGTAAACACAACATATAACTGTGCTATAATGGTAAATGAGATTATTTCATTGACATTTTTAAGTGATTTTAACGTTAATCATAACATGTCTGCAACTTTGTATAATTTAATTTTTTCAAGGTACATGTATATAAGTACATGTACAGCTGAACTTCACTTAGACACCTCCCACAGCAAAGATCAACCCAGAATATTGACCAAATAATAGCTACACACCCGGGGTTATTTAATTTGTTTCAGAATTAAGACCACTCTTACCTTGATCACTGCTGGTCTTAATTCTGGTAATTCAAGGCTGGGTTCCAAATATTACCGGCAACTTTTACAAATCCCAAAACAGCTCGAAGCAAAATCAGAAATGCTGGGCTTCTCACATACATTGTACAGGTAAAACAAATTTTACCTGGGCTCTCACATGACATCTGTGAGCCATGGTGACGTTAAAACGGTCTCTGGAGCACTGATGGTTGACACTCACCTGTTGTCTGTTGACAGCTTTTAATCCCAGAAGCCTTTGTGTAGCCATTCACGATGCTGATGTAGTTACACTTTCTGGAGGCATATATATATGCAAGTAAACATAAGAACAAACTGAAATTTTTTTCGCCTATTTTGCTCTATGATAAGCTGTTTCCAAGTTACGGACCAATATGGAGAACAGTGCAACAAATGATCCGAAAAAAAAAAAAAGACTTTGACAACCTAGGTCAAAAGTACCCATGTTCATACCTTATACCCCCCCCCCTCCCCCCCGGCCCGAGATCAAAATTTATATCTGTATAATTCTGTGGTGAGCCATTGTGAGACACATTGAGTTTTTTAAATTTTCTATTGAGTACAGTAGAAGCTGTCTTGAAAGACCACTCCATTGGGCACAAAAATGTGGTCTGTCAAGACAGGTGGTCTCTGGTGACAGGTTCAGTTGTACTGAAATGTATGTCTTTCTGCCACAAATGTGTGGTCTGTCAAGACAGGTTTCACTGTACAATGTAATAAAATAATCTTTAGTAACTTTAGTCAAAATTTCAAAAGAACATTTTATGGGAACCGCCATCAGGAGTCTGTGACAAAGTTTGGTTGCAAAAACTCAATAACTGTAGGAGCAGGGTTTTTGAACTTTTGACTCCCATATGCATGATATGGTCCCATGTAAAGCACGTTAAGGAAAATTAAAATACATGGACTTGCACCAAAAAGTATGTTTCAAAAGTCAATGCATATATGCATGTATTAACTAGGGCAATATAGCATCACGGATAACATATAAACTTGGTGGACAGACAACGAACAAACATACCATGGCCTCAGCTAGAACCATATTAGCTGAGCCAGAAATTGCCAACAAAAACATGTGCTTTCCCATTATGCAGCAACATTATTCTATTATATTACCTGTGTTTGCCTATAAGCTGTTTCAAAATCTTGTGAAATTCATGAAAATCTGACTGGCCAAGTGAAGATATACCAACAATGTCCGCAGTATCTTGCACGCACTGTTCACCTAGAAAATACAAACACAGTCAATCATCTGCAATGAAACATTCAATAGTTCAAAAAGCGGAGTTTTATGTCCAAACAAAAAATTGTTAGCCCGCAAACTGTTTGTCTAGATTAGCAACTCGCTAAGATTACTAAATTAAACCAGAAAGTTTCAATTTCTGTATTGCACAATGCACATATGTACTAGTACATGTATAGTATTAGTCTGCCTAAAATGTGATCACCACTCAGATTAAACGTACGGTGCACCAGTATATACAATGTACATGTATACCCCAATAAGCAATATAGAAATGACTGGTCTACATAAATAAATGGTCAAAAGACTACATACTTGGTTTTCCACAGTAGGTTGGTTGGGAGCAGACGTTCTTTGACAGGATGAATGTTAGCAGTTGGTCTGCATGGTCGCTGCCTGTTCTGCAGTTATCCCCAGCATCGGAAGGAATACCACCTAAATGCCAGTATATAAGCAGAAACACTGCACACAAAAGTATTACCAGTAGCAGTATTTTCTACCTGATTGTTGCAGTGCACATAAAATAATGTAACTCTTGTGTTTAGAATGGGGCTAAATGTAATATTTCAGACTGGTCAGTCTGGTTACTGTACCAAATGGTTTCAGTATTATTTCAAAGTACATGTACATGTATGTCTTATGATGTCCAAATATTTTTGTACCAGCACATGTTGTGTAGTTTCCATCTTCATGTGGTACATTTGGACTGCCATGCATGTATGACTTCCTGTTTAAAAGTAACTTTTGGCCAGTTATTAATGCATACTCTGTCCTCCCCCAAAACATCTTTTCTACAATTATTATACAGTGGTCCCTCTCTTAAAGGACACTCTCCAGAGAGGACACCCCTCTAGAAAGGACACAAATTCTTGGCAAGTACTTGGCAAGTACTATGAATGTACATAATGCTCCCTCTCACAAAAGGACACCTCTGTAATAAGGACAGAATTGTTTGGCAGAAGGGGTGTCCTTATTAGAGGGGGACCACTGTACACAAAACTTGTTCATGATGAATTATTACAGAAATTAGGCACCATTATTCTAGGCTAGCGCTATGATGTTTTCCTGGTTACCGTAGCCACTGTGGCTGAAAGACACCATTTCTCGTAGCCAGAAATGATATCGTTGGATACAACATGTTTTGTAAAAGATGTCAGGAAGTATTAAATTTAGACCCAAATACTTCATATCAATGCATGCATCTTGTTGTCACTGGGTGAAACTGTTGAAACTTTTGCAAAGCTGGGGTATGGTTTAATATTAATGGTTCCTTAAAATAGCTTCCACTGAGGCATGACATTGAGTTACAGAATCAACAGCTTTGGCACTATAGGACTGACTGTCTGGTTTAGAACAAATTTTTACAGCCCCCCAAAAAACTATCTTTACCAGGCAACTAACCTGGGGAAAACTCTTCCTTCAGTCTGTTAGCATACAGCAGTCTCACCCTGTCAAATGGAAGGTGAGGGCTGGAAAACATGAAGGGAGGTGCTTGTACATAAATGTTATGTGCCTGATATTTGGCGCAATTCAGTAGTAGCAGGCATGAGTTGCTAAAAATAAAGGCTGTAAACTTCCATAAAGTGATACAATGGGATAAAATGCTAAAAAAAAAACAAAAACGGGCCAATAATACATGTATGCATAAAGTTAAAATTCATAAAATTGGACAAGCACAAAATTTAAATGGTTGCAGTAGTCCACAGATCTGCCTACATAAACCGATTTTATTACCAAGGTTACCACGATTCCGTGGATAAACAGTTTCCTGTACGTCCAACTCCCACAGGATCTTGAAAATGTGGTGTTATATTGCAAGTGGTCTTAAATGTAGGTTCAAGAGTGCACAATATCTGCAGTTCACAATATCTGCAGAGATCAAATTATGTGGTTTTCGTAATCAAGACAGCCTTAAGTAAGCAATAACTGTTAGTTGTAAAACACAGGGAAGACTGTGCCAACATGGAACAAACTGTTGTATTAAACCCATACTTGAATGGTTTCTCCGATGTAGATTTCCCTTGATTATCACAATCGCTCTTTTTGTCTGTTGGTTTCTTGTTCTTCTTTCTTTGCTCCCTTACTGGTTTTCTTTTCTGCGAGGCAACATTCTCTTTAGAGGGATGTGAAGAGCCATCTTCCAGCTTCCGTTTCTTTGACAGAGGTTCAGTGGATGTTGCAGGTTCCGGAGAATGAGTACAAATAGATTGAGATCGGGGGAGGCGATCCCTAGAATTTTCTGGCTGCTGCCTGGATATTACAAGCTTCCGTTTAGCAGTGATGTGTTTTGGAATTTGGTCAATATCTTCTTCTTTGCGGCATGCTGTCATGCTCTCATTATGGTCATTGGGTTTCTGAGATGCTCCTTTAGGATCCATTTCAGTTGATGACACCCGTGGTTTGATCCCTATGAGGCCTTTAGAACAGTGTCTTTTGGATCCAGGATTTATTGCCTGTCTGTCGTAGCCCAGAGAATCATCAATGTTTGTCATTTCGGCCATTGCCAATGAAGACTTTGTGGTTGGATGACGTCCTTGTAGATTTGCAGCAGCCGAGTTCTGGCATGAAAAGAAATTATCAAGAATGACATGCCGAACATTGAACGTACATGTATGTGTATATCATACTCAATTTCATGGCAAATAAAGCACATATTGAACACTCTGAGATACATGCCTGTGCAGAACTCTCTCCTTCAGTTAATCTGGTTACAAAAAATAATTTTATTAATGTTTGTTTAGTGTGTATAATGCACATAGCAAATACTGGCTTCAAATATTTATAAATTTAATCAAAATTTTACATACGCCTAGTAACTTCATTCTACTCCAAACCAGGATTGTATTTTTGATGCAGAAAATGAGTAAAAAATTTACTGGGAAGGCCATTATATGATAATTACATACAACCGCAATGTTCTTCTTCCTCTTAATAGAATGCTTTCTGTATCGCCTACGATGTAGATGTTGTCTCCCATCTTCTATCCTATAGGAACCATATTTCTGGTACGGCCACTGTTCATACAGTGGATCGCCTAAAAATGTTAGACAGTAAAGCCATATATATGTAAGCGAAACAATGCAGGAGAACTGCAAAAAGTTTGGCCCAGTGAGAAAACATAGGAGAAAACCTTTCAAGCAACAGCTAAACAGGATATACAGGAGTCCCTCTTATTTACAACCCTCTCTTTTAAGACCACCATTGATTATAAGACCGGTTGATTTGGTCCCGAAGGGCAATTTTCTGTGTTGAATGACCTTTATTTTAAGACCACCTGCAATATAAGACCCCATTTTCTTGGTCCCATGGGTGGTCTTAAAATAGAGGGTCACTGTATATTGTACTGTTGATGAATATCACAGTAGCAATCAGAAGCTCTAGTAAGTTTTCAAATTATTATCCCATGTCAGTATATAATAAAACTGTCATATTCGATGCCCTATCAAACCTGTCAACTGCAGATAACAAGATGTCCCGGCTATGTTGGTGAATATCGACCTTGTCTCCAGCAAGTGTCCCATGATATCATCACCTACTCTAAAAACAGAAAAAACAAAAACAAAACTAAAATAAAATCTTTATTCCAGATATAACATGTATAGTTTAGCCTGGCTTAAAATATGTAAACTAGCAAATACCCCAACGTGAAAGCCTACATTTGTCACATAAAATGTGACCCCTTAAAACTAAGTGTCACCTCTGGTGCATAAACATAGACATGTGGAATTTCCATCAGGGAAAGAAATGGTCTCTCAAGACAGTGTAACATAAACATGATGAATTGTGCCTAACGTTCCAAGTTTTGAGTTAAGTCAAATTCTTCGCCAATCACTCTGCTCAGAAACGTGACTGTCCAAAACCCAGTAATAATAGGGGGCATTTAAGGTGTGGAAACAAAGTAGGCTTATGATTGGTCAAAGTTTCATGACGAAAGAATATGATTGGCTAAAGGGCCACATGACCAAGTGTAGTTTGGCATCCGTATGAAACCGCTATCCATGTTGTGATTTTATCATGTGAAATGCTTCCTATACCATTACACATGTTACACAAAGATTTACAGGTACACTGTACCTTGCTTAAAATGTTCTATTAATGGAAAAGAAATTATGTTTTAAACCTCAGTGATCTTTACACCACCACACAGCTCATAAACTAAGTACTATATATTTTATTAGTATTGTAGTATCATATCTAGGTATTTATATTCATTTATTAACCTGAATTACACATACATGAATACAGCATGTACAGGGACAGCTCATTTTTATGACCCCTGATAATAAGATGAACACTTATTAATAACTGCTTAAATGGATCCAAATTTTTATTTCTGTATGATACTGTATATATACCTGCTTTTAAGAAAACTTGACCTGCAACGTAACTAAGTCATTATATTTTTTCGGACCATTGATGGTCTTACAAATGGAGAGACCACTGCAGCACAGCTGAATTTCACCCTAAAACCACCCTGGAGGTAAAATTACCGCAGACTGAAAAACACTTGGTGGTTGACAGTAAGGTACATGCCAGACTGCTATTTCACAATGTTTCAGAATCACCTTCAAGTGTTTAAAACATTTAGATCACCGCAAAAGTGATACAACTTCAGCCTCAAGTATGTATGGTTTTAATCACTGGATTTGGCTGCAGCCTCTGTACAGTAGCAACTGTCTTGAAAGACAAACCCCAATGGCCATAAAAATGTGGTTTAGCTCTCAGGACAGGTGGTCTTTGGCAACAGGTTTAACTGCATTGAAATTTAGGACCATCTACGAGGAATATCTTGTCTTTGCAGACAAGTGGTCTGTTATGGCAGTGGTCTCTCAAGACAGGTTCACTGTACTGTATGTACCTCTGCAGAAGATTTCTCCAGGCAGGTTTCAGCAGCTGGCTATAGTTGTAGTTGTGGTAAACGTGCTCCACTGTGTTCGACACAGAAACTTCAGCACCCGGATCTTCAGACATCTGCAACATTACATCTTCGCTACAGCCAAGGCCCGTGAATAGTATGATGAATGCTGTGTTCACCATGTTCACAGGGCTTGGCATCTGTGTTTCTTTTTTTGAAAATTGCACTACTTCAACCCAGGCAATGAATATTCACAAGGCTGGTTATAACTGTGGTAACTTCCGGACCACAAATTTTAATGTTTCAAGTTTGCAAGACTTGATAGGCTCAACTGGTCTAAACTAGATGGTAATTCTTTTTTTTTTTTGTCTGGAAAGGAAAAGTCACCAATGTAGTTGTATTCACTGATACTCGATGATTTTATCTAGTGTGCAAGGTACATCTACATGTATAACCTTGTTGTTGATAATACATTGATTTACAATGTTACAGCCTTCAATGGCTTCATTATCAACCAGGAACATGATATTATTTCTGTATTGATATATTGTGGAACTGACAAGTGCATGTTCCAAAATAAACTATCTATCTATCTAGAGGAAGAGGATGTTACCTCTTAATATTTTTGAAATAACAGACGTTTCTACCACCCCAAGTGGTTTTCGTTACTAAGCGAAGTTGAGGCAGTCACATGACTGCAAGGTTGGTCAGGTGACAGGCTGTCACATAACTGGGTCGGGCAGGTGACAGGAGACTTAGGGCCACATCTGTGACAGCCTTAACTTCCACACAGTGACCATTGACACCCCTTGGATTGCCCAAAAAGTCTGTCGTTTCAAAAATCTGACTCTGCAAGGCAAGATCTTCCTCTAAACAGGCTAAACAAAGACGAATTTATCCTTTGGTGAAGGTGTTGAGCAATGGGCCAGTGTATGTGTTCTACATGCAGGTATGGCATTTTTCACCAAAAACTACATACAAAACTTACCTATTCATACCTGTGTTTATCTATAAAGACAATAGATAAGTTGAACTGTATAACATAACAATCCCAGTCACCAGAACATACAAACTGGAGAAGAACCCCTAACTTGAGCTATAAAGCCACCATCCAACAAAGACAGAAATAGTTAGTTCTACAATATTAGGAGCCCAGGATTAGGACCAGTCTGGACCAGTAGTCTCTACTGTACAAGGCTCTTTTACCTGTCCACACCAATCGTACAGGAGAACCCAGACTGTTCTGAGAGGTGTACTCCTCTAAGTCAAAGTTCTCATACAGTATCTCGCCTGTGGCGGTGACGTAGGAGTCAAGGATGTGATCCTCGCTTTCACTGCTGCTACTAATGTCAGTGTTGCTGTTCGGAGTGTCCGAACTGCTGGACAAGGTCAATTGAGGTGTCAAACGGTAAAATCTGGATTCATCATCATCCAGGTCTTCCAGAATGGTGCTCATCACAGGAATGTTGGCACCTGGAGATGATGGTCGTGAGGTTGATCCGGAGTGTATCCAGGCTGCCTTGGCAGTGGATCCTTGCTGTCTGTAAGAAGCCATCAACACAGGTTCAGGTAGCCTAGGGATCCAGTACAGTACACTATGAGATCAAACACACTGCTATTTTGGTAAAATAATCTGAAAGCAGCATTACTAGTAACAGCAGGCAGTTTCTACAGATAGTATACGTCCCCAGATAAACTTCATTATGAGTGATAGACAGAAGAATCGTCAAGACAAGACAATGCTAGAAAGAACAGGTGCATCCGTACCAGGCATTACTGTCATTGTCTCCCATTCTAATAGCCAATACCTGCAACACCTGCAGTTCAACCCCTTCTGATTTTATCTACCTTTGGAGAGGTGCTTCTAATTATATCCTTTAAACACACAGACACATTGGCGGCTTTGCTACTAGAGATTTAGATAAGCTATCACTACAATAATCAGTCTGAAGAACATGCGCAGTGGCAGAAGCAAAACTTTTTGCCAGACAACGGAGTTTATACAGCTTTAATCTAACTGTGCATACATTTGCTGCTGCTGTTACTATGGCTAGTTGCTATACTGTTTATCAGTTTAAAGCTAAAACCTGTTCAATGCACTCAGTCTCTTCTTCATTTAGAGACGTTTGGCCTGGACATTCTATGCAAGGTCCATCTCTCAACCTAATATACGACATGGGTTTGCTAACGTTTTGTGCAAGATCCATTTTGTTCTGTGCAAACATTTTTTTTTTGTAAATGACCTTTCTTGTACATGTTGTAGGTCATGTATTAGTCATTTTACATTGTATTACATTTTAAATTACATTATGTAGGTGAACATTTCTACGCAAGTACCAACTAATCGGGTGAGTATACTTTGTTCAACTTGTTGGAGGATTGTGGGATTGTGATTATTAAGCAAGAATAATAATAACAATATTTCCGTTTGGGTAATTTCATGTTGGGCATCCACATAACCTAAATGACAGCTATCATATATACTGGTATTAGTATTGATTCATGTAAACTACATACAATATATGAGGTAAAAGCTCATTTTTTGCTATTGTGGCATGTGGCTAAAAGCAAACAAATTCTTTTAGCCACATGAGAATTCTTTTAGCATTTGGCTCTACAGTGGCTAATAGGTAGCACTAGCCCAGAAGTGTCACAGAAAGACGCTTCAAGATATTGCAGTGCTGGGACTGGCAAAAAAATTTCAAAGTCAAATTAAGGGTATAGAATTCAGGCGGTCTCCTTTTTATAATGCAATTCTTGTCTCCCTTACCTCACGTCTTTTAAGGTACCGGTACAAGGATAAAACAACAAGGTAATATTATGCAGGCAGCTTGAGTGGGATTTAAAGCATGGGCTAGAAAAGACTTGAGTACAAATATCGGCCACTAATTTAGCAAGTGTAGTCAGTAGATCACACGTCTGAGGACTCTTTTCCCTATCCCTATCGGGCGAGAAAAGTATTATCTGACCATTATTTTCCTTAACTTATTTTACATGTTTTAATGTAAAAAAAAATATTATGCCTTCTTGCACTTCCATTAATGAGCCAGAACAATTGACAGCCTAATTTTCTTGAAAATAGAATCCCGGGAAGTGTTGTAGTTATCCTGAGGTATGATACATGACATGAGGTCAGATGGCGCCCAGCCCCGGGACATAACTCTGCCTGTAGCACACCAAGCTTCAGTAACTCTCCAGCAATAAGATCTAATTTAAAAGGACATTGGAGAGCCGTAATTTTACTCCTATGTGTATAGAAAATCGGTTACAGATCAGGAAGCTGTGTGGTGGGAAAAGCATTTATCAACCTCTATCAGTGTTCTGCAGGGAATCAGGGACTGACCAAAGATGACTTATGGTAGTATTTCCAGATCAGACTGCTCCATTCGGAGAGATACCAGATGACCAGGGCTGGAGTTCTCGAAATACTTAGTCTCAGGCCACTTTCACACCTAATCCATTTTTGATCTGTTTTCGCTTCGCTTCAATGCATTCGCGTCAGTTCGCAGAAATGTTTACATCAGTAAAACGCTTGGCACTCTGGCTCTGCCCAGTTAGGCCATGGTCACACAGGGTATTCCGGCATAGTAAGTGTCATTAAAATCTCATGCTTTAACACGAAATAACTATTGTGAGTGGTGTTGGGCACAAAGCAAAAAGTCACATGACTGCACTGTGAGATTTCTTGCTTCAACACAGAGCCACTCATGGAGAGACCGTGGTTTAGCC
>JAAUYG010110291.1_pt1 | contig 10729 bp, 10 predicted proteins | sample 7278091 | NCBI WGS metagenome assembly JAAUYG01 (sample SAMN14350201, study PRJNA611818) | marine sediment metagenome | isolation source: surface marine sediment (0.6m) | place: French Polynesia: Moorea | collected 2018-08
CCTTGTCCAGGCCTAGGCTTTTGCCACATGAAGGTATTCAGAAAAGTCACCTCAAACACATCAGAGCCAACCACTTTCAGCGGCTTAATGGTACAGCAGACTCCCTCTAATAAAGCCACACTATTCACCAAGAAATTGTGGCCACATTAGAGAGGTGGACATTGGCGAGAGGGAGAAATAAAATGCATTCATAGTAAGCCACGGTAGTAGTGGCAACATTTCCTGGCCACATTAGAGAGAGTGGTCTCTCTTGAGAGTGGCCATTAAGACAGAGACTACTGTATACATGTCCACCTTCTGTACTGTATAATAATTAGAAATTTTCACATGGGTACAAATACTCCCATGCAACATTTGAAAGAAATACACATTGTTGTAAGTTTCTTGTAATGTGTACATGTAGGACAAAGCACAAACTACTACAGCAGTAAGTAACTTTTCTCTGCCAGTGAGCCATTTGTTACACCACGTGGGTACAGTTTCCACATTCTTTTTTTTTTCTCCAAATGTTCAATGCTTCACATTTAATATTATTGTATATTTCAAATAGGACCAAATAATAATGTAGATATTAAAGTACATGGTTAAGCCTTTCTGATCCATATTTGCACATAATATTTCTTACTCAGAACTGAGAGACTTGAGAAAGCCACAACATCACTGCTGCTTTTTATACCACTCACCTGCCTCCTAGCTGTATTTAACTCCTCTTTGTGATCCTGAAGATCCTGGTTGTCCTGGTCCTGCTCATTTAATTGCTGCTCCAGAACAAATTGTAGCTCTGGAAGATAAGGCATACACATAATGTTCCTCTGTTGACTATAAATGATACCTGAGCAGTTTCAATTCACCTGGCAATGTGTGTATTTATTTTAGAAAGATTCAGATTTAGATGTATGTTCACTAAACTGAACATTTCCATTGCCAAGCTTTGTGCAACATATTACTGTAGCTAAACAATATTCAGAAAAGCTGCAAAAACCTTATAAATGTCTACATATTTCCCCATTTAAGTGAGCCGCAGCCAACTTTCAGATCATATACATGTACATTGTATCAGAACCAGGATCTGTACACCACCCGGTAAATGTATCATAACATATTGAGAAGCATTACTATTTTGCAAGTTCTTCCATAACAGATACAAATTTAAATTCTTAGAAATGTTGGCTTTGAACATAATTTAATACTGAAAGATTGCTGGTGACATAAACCACCTTGTTTTTCCTGTTCCAAACAGCTGCGTAATTCATGTATAGTGGCAGCATCCTGGCTGGTCTGTACCCTTAACATGTCCAGCTCCTCCTGAAGATTCACACTGCAACAAGTGTACACAAACACAACTTTGGTTAACATTGAGGTAGTCTGGCCAAAATTGTCTTTAACACTTAAATTGTACAGTGGAACCACACATTGTAGCAGCCTCAGAATTAAGACCATCTCACAATAAAGACCATATCCAAGAAGTAACAAAATTACATTTCAATACTTAGTAGTCTCATAAATGACATCACCACAATTGAGACCAGTTTAGAAGTCTCATATATGGTCTTACGGTAATTCTAACTGCACAGGGGCATTTCATTGGTTGATTTCTTCTGTCAGAGCTTAGCATCAGCATTAACACATTAGGTTATATTTGTTACATTGATTTAAAAGAAAAACAGATAAGTTGACACTAGATGCCATTTTAAAACAGGCATCAGGATCTTATTACAAACTATCTATAATTTTCCTTACTTCTCAACACTAAGATTTCTGTTTTCGTTGCGGAAAAATGCCAGTTCGTTCCACACAGCATCACTGTCCTCCTTTTGTAGTAAGCGAGGATCCACACGACGCAGACGACGCCTTTTCTGGCGGGAACTATTCAAAGCCATCACATTTAGGCACACTTTAGAACTGAATTTCCTCATGTCAAATGCTTCTTTAATGCTCAAATTGGTGCAACTTGACACTTGCAAGATTTTATCAAAAAAGTCAGCCTGTCCCAGGTTACACATTATAATTTGATATTTCATTTAGGATTTAGTTAAACCAGATATTCATAGGACATTCACATTTCAACCTACAATTCAGGAATTTACTTCAGAATATTTAAAGAGCCAAATGACTCGACTCTACTATTATACAAACTTTATATAAGAACTCACTGACTTTAAAAGCTAAATGCCATACAGCATTTGCAGAGAAAAGCAAGTTAATAAAATTTAAGGAAGATTTTTAAGTAGCAGAACACAGTGCTTGTGAAGAAAGATAGTAAAAAGAGCATACCGAAATCAGGTTCAGTATGAACTAGATTACTTCTAACTAAAAGAACGTACCCATGAATTTCTTCTTCCAAGTCTTTCAGTTGTTTGCGGGTGAGCCGGTATGTGACCTGCAATGACCTTAACCTCTCCAAGCGTCTACTGTGAGCTCTCTGAAGCTCATCCAGCTCAGAAGTCTTCAAGACACGAGAAAATGACTGGGTATCATTGAATTATTTACTGGTCAACCTTGACATTGTTATACAAAGTTCAGAATGCCATTTTGATTCTAGCTATACAAAGGTTTTATAGCTCTAGACCATGTAGACCTCTTTTGCCTGTAAGAAAAGAGCATCAACGTTGTTCATAACTAAGACATGACACTTACCGGTAATAGTTTCACACAAATATAGTAAAGTGCACATGCTATTGTTGATATGCAACAAAAAGACAAAGAGCTGTTCAAATTTAGTTAATTACTGCTAATCATGTTAATAGTCACAAGAGCTGTCTGGACCCTTTCATGATAAATTCTTGTCTCTGTAATATATGCACAATACCATAGCTACCGGGTAAATAGCACATTCAGGCAGTTAGGTGACTCACTTTAAGCTCCAGCAGTTTGGTTAGGTTTCCCATTCTATCTTCTGCCTGCTGTAATGGATCTCTCTGGACAGCGCCTGTGGCTGTCTGTCTAAACACATCAGGAGCAGCGGAGCGAGTCCTACGATGTTTGCCCTCTGCCCGGGAAGATTTTCCCGTGCGAGTTTTCCTGGTCATCTGGTCCATCTTGATTCTGTACGGACTCACTGACAATGCCCTCAGCTTACTCAGGCTCTGTTTGCTGCGGGACTGCTCACGCGATCTTCCTCTGCCAGTCTGGTGTTCCAAAGCCCTGGATTTCCTCATGCTGGCAATGATAGAAAATGAAATTTGAAGCCCATTTTTGCAAAGTAGTGAAGCAACGTTAACATGTTTTAATTGAAAATAATACATGTATATGGCCTCTGCATATGAAAAGTGTGAAGGATACATTGAGCAGAATCTTTAACATACCTGCCAGTGGTTGATTCCTCATAGTCATCTTCCAGGTGAAAATCCATCAAGTCCTGGAACATTATTCCAGTATTATTGTAACATACCAATGGGAAATAGTAATAGCGACACAGCTACAATGTATGCAGTAGTTGATTAGATCATGCATCTTCTATATATCCATTATACAACATGCCAAAGATGAAGAAAATATTGCAAACACCACGGGATGAACATGTACTTGGATAGTGGAGAGACGTGGCTGTAAGACCTTGCAGACTACATGCATGTATACAAGCCTGGCATGGTAAACTTCATAATATGATCATATTCCTTTAAGCTGAAGTTTAGCCTATATAAGCAATCAATGGCACAAGTAATCCAGACTTAGTACCTCATCTGGAGGCAGAGTGTCAGCGGCCAGACGTTGCTCCAGTTCAGCCACTAGCTCCTCCTGCTCTTCCAATTTCTATATGCATTGAACAAAATATAATCGTGACACAGGTCTTGATATTGCTAAAATTTACTATGATTGGGGGGGGGGGGAGAATCAGGGCTTTTAATATCTTCTTGCTTTCTGACACCCTCAAGAATTCTACAAAAGCATTAGATGTTATCATGATGATATTCTACAGCATATAAAATGCCCCACATTTAACTTCATATATAGCATGTTGATATGTAAATAATTGAACAATAGAAGCTAAAACTATTTTAATAGAGGAACAGAATAGAAAGTCCGATACTTATAGAAAATGAATCGACTGAAAGATTTGTGTAATATCAGGAGGTCGGTTTCATAAAATGTAAAAATGTGTGACAGGGTCTTAACTCTTTATGTTTTATGAAAGGGAGGCCAGGGCATACACATAGATGTTAAATACAAACTCCAAAGTAGCAGCCAGTTTACCTGTTGGTAAAGTGTGATTTGACGTCTCAGCTCAGTTTCAGACTCCAGAATCTCATCATATTTCTGAAGACAAGATTTTCAAATGATATGCAATAAGCATGATATAGTTGAATAATGAATACACATTTCACATTTACACATTGATAACATAGGGACAACTGAAATTAATGGGGATGTGGTGTAAGAAGTATGCTTAAAAGTATGCTGCCTTTTGGCGCAAGTATACTAATATTTATTGCATAATCTAGCATTTGAAGTTACATTTGAAAGCACTTTTTTTCTTGTCAGTAGAAGCATAGCACAACTCACCACCCTAAGAGTCTGTATGTCCAAATCATGTGTTGCTTGGTGATTCTGGAGTACTGTAAAGGATTAAAAAAAACCTGTATTCACACAAACCACCAGCATGACATGTATGGCCAGATATTGTATAACACGTTTCTTCATTTTTTTTTCATGTCTTCATTTCATAACCAATGACCTTGAAGATGATGTTGAAGCAAGCATGAATTATGATACACATGCATATAACATTTATATACTAAAGGTCATCCCGCCAAGGTGATTCATTTTTAAACAAAATTTTGCATCATACAAAGCACTTCTAAACACAAAACATTAAGTTAGCTGAAATGTTACTTTGAAATTCCTTTCTAATGTCCTACACTTAGCAAAGTATGGATACTTTGCAACCGCATTGTCTGAACACATTAAATCACCACTATGTGTGGAGACTACAGAGTTCAGGAGACTCAATGCAAAAGTACATGTGGCATGCTTGCAAGAACCTAAACACATAGGTATAAAAAATTCTTCACCCATTTGGATGCTAATCCAGGTTCTCCGACCTTACATTGTGAAGGGAAATGTCCCATTCCATACCTTGTCCCTACTGTAATGGGATAGTTATGGGGGTCAGCAAGGCTCACAGTCCATGCTGAATATCCATGCCCATGTATTCCTGTGGTACCTCTACCTACCTTGGTGTGTGCCCTGCTGTAGATGGTGCAGCTGTTGTATGAGCCCTGCCTGGTGGTCTGCCTGCTCCGTGGTTTCACTATGGCTCTGCCACAGGGAATCCAGTCGCTGCCTGAAAACAAAGGGGGTACTCGATTTCTCTCATCTACAGGCGGTATCACAGAAGCAGTAAATGACAGAAGAGCTTGAAACCGAGCAGAGAGAAGCAGGACAGCCTGAATCAAAATGGCTCACAAAGGTCTGGCCGAAGTAGTAATTGTATTTTCGAATATATTAAAACCTAAAATACGCATGAAGGTAGGGCTTGCCAATACGGCAAGTGATTTGTATTCTGTTTTCCTAAATTTCTGTCAACAGCTTGTTTTTAATGTTCGCATGTCACTTCAATGTATCCTGCCTTTTACAACACCAGGCCCCCTATCGGGTCTTATGTCTCTTCCATGTTTGCAAATGTGAGAAGACATTCTGTCGAAGCATTCTGTGCAAATCGAGTGCACAGAAAAATGCTACTCTTCTAGGAAGGTCTTCTGGCATGGTAATTGAACAGACCCAAAGACACTCACTCCTCACTGCGCGCCTATGGCCTAAGCTTCATTGAACATATTGGCTTCTGAACAAAGCACGACATCTTATCTCATGCATCTTCAACTTCATAGAACTTTCATTTAGGCTAACATTAGCAACGATTACTACTATTAGGTTGAGTATTACCACTGCTACTACTAGCAGGAACTACACTAGTTGTTATCATAACCATATGCAATTCATATTCCATGTCCTACCATAGATATTTGCCCAGTTAGAACTTAGAAATACTCGTACCTCAAGCGCAACACTTCGGCATCTTTCTCAGCTACTTCTCTCTGTAATATGTCCACATGGCTTCTCCAATCTCTCAGTTCATGGGTAACCTTGTCATGCTGAAAAGCCAATATAACTGCCCCATGACTCAAAACCAGGTATTTGGGGAATCTATCCACCATACTGCCCAATAGGCCATCATTGTCAATAAAATAATCATGGGTACTATGCTTCTACTTTAGACAAATTTTGGGAATGATACTTTGACGTAATCACCCTACTGTCCTACTATGTGCAACCATGGTAACTGTAGACTTCTAAAGCGGCACCCAACTTGACTACATGTACAACTACATTGGTCCCTGACTTAGTGGCCATCACAGAGGGTCACTAGCTCTAACATAGCCAATATTTTGGTGGCTACTGCAATTAAACCATTTAGCAATACCACATTTGCCGAGAGTAATGTTCCCTCATCAAAGAATAATTTTACTAATGAGGCAAAGAGTCCAGGTCAGATGCAGTGGCTATATGAGAGGAAGAAATCCTATCAGTACTTCACATCATTTTCTTACTTTCTTTTACTGAAACATCCACTGGCACTGAAAAGCCAGGTGATACAGGTATACTCTGAAGCATCCTGTCAATACAGAATTGAATATGTCAGACAAACCTCGTTTTGCAGTACTGTGTGCTCGGATGCTAATCTACCCATCTCCTCCTCTAGACTCTGAAAAAAAAAAACCACAATGCTGATATTTAACATACATATATACACACTCCTTTCAACAGCTGAAGTCTAGTTTTTAGAATGCAGCACCTTCCGTCTTGTGTTGTGCAATTGACATGATTGTCTAAATATTATTTATGATACATCTAAGTATGAAGCACATATGATCAGGGCTGCCTTTAATGTGGTATTATCATCTATGAAACCAAAAAATGTGATCCTTCTTTGAAATGTTTGGGAACAAATGTCTACTTATCTGTATATTTGTCAAGTTTTTAGTGCCAGAATTAATAGAATCCATACTTTGATCTGTGACCAAATATGATCCATACAAGACAAATGTCACAGAATAGGTAACCCAACAGAATAGTTAGCTGTGTATATTTACATATGTATACATATTCTAAATCAGACATGAATTTCTGTACTCTCTGTAAGTAGCTGATCTGATCCAGAAAGGGTATTTTAAGTTGACAAGTATTTTGTCGGACATCCACGTCACTTAACATCAAATGTTTATGGACAAAGTGGAGAATGTGCAGATAAACTGTCGCTAGCTACTTTAACCTACTTTAATGCGATCTTGCTGGGACTCCTTCACCGTCACAAGGTCTCCCTTCTCAAAACGCAGTGTCTCCAGGTCTCCAGCTTTCCTGCTTAGTTCCTGCTTCAAGTCTGGTACAAAACACAAAACAGCCAAAAATTTATTTCTCCCCCGAAAAAAATACATATACACAGATGTTAGCATGATTAGAAGCACCACTGTAACATCTGCCTAAATCAGTTAACATAAAGTAAAACAGCAAATCAATAAACTTACACATGACATAGGAACTTGCATTTCCTTCCGTTAACACCGGTAATAATTCTTACAAAAAGAATGAGATAAACAACAAACACTTTATGCTACACAAGAAGCTCTTCCCCATGAAATATCTATGTCATTGCCACAGGAACTGCTTTGGTGTGAGGGGACCCACCCATTAATTCTTGGTCCATATCACGTATAGCCTGACGGCTGGCCAGTTCCAGTTCTCGTTGCTCAAGGTGTGAGACCTGGAAGAAAACAAGATTTGCTCAGACACAGCAAGTTACAACAATGTACTACGCAAATACAGAAGGATGTTCATATATTAATGAAAAACTTATGAATATAGTGAAACCTTTCTTGAGAGACCACTGCCATCAGAAAACCACCTGTCTTGAAGGACAACATGTTCTTGGCAGAAGGTTCTATATCTGAATGTAGTTGAACCTGTCAACGAAGACCACTGGACTTGAGAGACCATATTTTTATGGCCAATAGGGCCACACCTCCCTATTCAAGGTTCTACTGTACTTAGGAATACTTCATCTTGCAATTTATAACATATTACTGGTAGTCCACAGAGAATCTACATGTAATATACATTGTATAACACATAATATAACACATGTAATATACATTGCCGAGAGCCCCCACTGCCACTGAAACGTTAACTGAAATCAAACCATTTTTCATTTTTATTAAAACATCTTGTCATATCGTTATATTTTTTAATATCCTACACAACCATAGTATACAGGTCCAAAGCAAAGAAGTATATGATACCAGTATTTCTAAAAATATACGATACGTACATTGTACAAATGAATTTTGTTGAGCCTTTAAGAAATGTCAATCCTACCATTACTTGACAGCACATAGCTATTACATATAGTCTTAGACACAGTAATACATCTAGTATACAGGACAGGCATACCTTGTCTTCCAAATGCAAACACTTATCACGTAAATCATTGTTTTCTTGTGTCAGGCGTTCTGTCTCATGGCTATGCTGACGTTGCCTAAAACATATAGCCAAAAGCCCATACTTAGTTTAATGCCAAAAATACCATACACAGAACTAAAACAAATATCAAAGCATATACATTTGCATAATTGGAACCTCACAGAATAGCCTGGAGCTGAAGACAAATATGACATGAATTAAACGATGACAGACATTTGTACCACTGACAATGTGATATATGTACATGATATAAGAAAATAGTAACATATCTGTGTAAACAGTATTGTTACACTGGTAATGGATTATGTGAATATAGGTACATGTGCATATAAATTACCTAGCCAGAAGATCTTCGATCTCCTTGCCATGGGCTGCATTAAGCTGTTGAAGGGTTTCTATCTTGTCATCTTTGTTCTGCAAGATTTCTAGAACCTTGGCATCTTTCAGTTCTGCCTTTTCTTTCTCTCTGAAAGAAAGAACAGAAACAAATATACATGACATATATGCTCTAATTGGTATGCACAAGCCACAGAGAAAAGGCTATTGTACAGCTCTTAGGTAACTAATATGTAACAGTATTAGCGAAGTAACATTTAACGACTATTTTACTCAACCTATTATTAAAACGAATGGTATAAGTCAAGGTCATAGATTCTTTTTTTCCAATAGGGAGTATTTTAAAGCCTAAGGCAGGAAAAATATTCTGAAGATACCTGAAGAAGCGAAAAGGCACGAAAACTGTGACACCTCGGCACTGGTTGAAGATTTATATGATGGAATAGGACTGGCTAAAGGATAGTCAAATAACCAAGGGTAGTTTGGTTTCAGAATGAGAGCGACTGTTCATGATGCGAATTTGTGGTGCCAAATACTCCCAATTGCTGAGAGATACCATCACATATCATGTGCATACTCTTTATATTTCTTGCAACTGTATCCATCGCCATCACTAACTGGAAGTATGACACTGTCTCACCTAAATTTGTTTTAATTTTGGATTTATTTTCTCTTTGTATTTTTAGCACTTTGGAAAAACCTTTTTTGTAAAATTGCTCAAATTTTAGTTCAAATTTGCTAAGAAGTTCAAAGAGCAGCATAGAATACAATATGCGCTTAGCATGCTCAGAGTATCTTCCTGGTGCTGATACTGCATGTTACAAGACCAACTACCGGGTACTTGAACAAAAGATTACATTAATTTTAACATACAGCAAGAGCTGTAACAGGTATGCATATTGTCTATTATAGGACAACCACTAAACTTATTTACCAGTATATCATCAACATACCTCTGTACAACCATTCCAACAGCCTGGGTGATGTCTGGGGAAGCTATCTGGAGTCGTTTCCATAGAGACCACACAAATTCCTTGTCTGCCTAATCACCACATTGTCGATTACAAAAAGCAAACAGACACCAGCATTTAGTCACACTGAATACCTTTTTCAAATACTAGTACCTATGGTACCTTTTTTAAATGTGATTTTAACAACCATTTGGTTTACGTCGCTGAACAGAAAAAAGCAACCCTGATACGTGTTCATTGTTAAAAGCATAGTGCACTTATTTGTATTGTAAAAAAAAAAAGAAAAGAAAAATTAACATGATTAAGGGACCCTTTAATTTAACACTATATTGTTTCTAACAAAACGATTAATGTAATTGCCATTGATTAGCAGATCTATTAGCCTAGTAAGTTAACAAGTCTATTCACAGTGGCACAAGAAAGAGCATTAAAACTTGGGAGGTTAGCTATCACATAATATCAGCTACATGTATATCATTGCGGACACAGTGAAAAGGTGACATATTAAGCATCTACATGATCTTTGCCTCTTGCACTAAATTCTGTTTCAGTACCGTACTAAACACTTAGCAGCACAAACATGTGGTCATTTTACCACCAGTTCCCAGTTACAGTAAACTAGTATAGTACCTGGCATTGTGACAGTTCCTCAGACAAGGCGTGGTTCTCTGCCCTCAAGCGGCTTACTTCAGCATCTGTGGTAGAAATTACATTAGCAGTTTTCAGTTGCCCCTATCCCCCCAACAAGAAAATTTCAAATAATGAAATTATACCTGGCTACCAATGCAGTACCCATCCAGGTACCTACCTAAGTTTAACATGTTTAAAGGTATGGACATTTTAAGATTAGCTCAAAATGCACCTGGTAAACAAATGAATCTGACAGCGCCAGATTGTTCAGCTATCAGTACCTAAATCAGTGTTATTTAATACACAAAGATAACAGC
>JAAUYG010240605.1_pt1 | contig 10729 bp, 10 predicted proteins | sample 7278091 | NCBI WGS metagenome assembly JAAUYG01 (sample SAMN14350201, study PRJNA611818) | marine sediment metagenome | isolation source: surface marine sediment (0.6m) | place: French Polynesia: Moorea | collected 2018-08
AACCAGGTATTTGTAGAACAATAAATATTAGAAGCTGGCCAAACCAGAGGGTGTTTTGTTATTGCATGTATATTACTACCTTTTCGGTAAGGTTGTGTGACATAATTTGGTTGATATTATCCCACAGGCTCTGAGAAAATCGTTTTTACGAATGACGGATGGCCGACGGCGGACGCTTGCGCCATGACATTTACTCTGCTGACCCGTGCCAAGCAGGGGAAAGCTAAACTTATGGGGCTCATATAATACACCTGCCAGGCTCCACTCCCGAGGCAATGTGTTTCTGTGTACCGGTCTGACAGATTGGTTTGCTAAATAGGAACCCCTGTATAATTTTCGCATATCTTCCTGATTATATTTTTAAATGCCTTTGGTGTGTTTCCTTTTCTCAAAATGACATTTTTTTCAGAGAGCGTTTTGCACACGTGACAGCAATATGAGTGCAAGAAAGGTGAAGCCAGTTTTGCAACTGAGCCGACATTCGCATTATGAAACTATTGTACGCACGTGCAGCAGCGTAACGTCAACGGATGACAAATTACCGGTTACAACAAAACTATGTTATCCCCCCCCCCCTCCACTCCCACAGCTGCACACCTAAATAGCGGTTTCTCCAAAAGTGACCAATTGTACACCCGTACCACCATATAAATAGGTGCATACTACATAGCACCGCACAAGCACCTAACAATGAGATACTTGAACTGCAACCTTTAGTTTCCTCTTCTGGGTTAACAACAGATCACACATGCATGAAAGTAAAATATAAAAGACCTACCCTCCTTGCACCAAACTTTTCCCGAACTTCTGTTCAACTGTTTTCAATTAGTACCTTAAGTTTACGACTACTTTTGTATCGAAGGCAAATGTTGAATATATGTCGCGTTTCATGTTTATGCTCTAGGGTGATTTCGTGGCGTTAAAAGTGAATGCCATATGTACCGTATAGGTTCTACAATCTATATATGGAAAAAAATTGACCTTTCAGAAACTTACCTTGAAGATCGTGCAACTATATTTGGTATGAAGTGTTTACACTTTGCTATTATAGAAGGTCATCACGATGGAACTAATAAGTGTTCGAATGTACCGTGGACAAAAATCGTACCATGACAGTGGCATTGCCAAATTTATTAGAACATAACACAATTGTAACTTTATAACAACTGCCAGTACATTAAATTACTAGGCGGTTTCTACAGCTTTCTCTACAACAAAACATAAGAAATGCACCATTTAATATGATTGGATAAAGTTGAAAATTGAAAAAAAAAGTTACAGGGTTAAAATTCCATTTTATCTTTTTTTGCTGTTTGAATGTAATAGCACGTGCACGTGACCCATATCAATTCGGCTATTCGACCTCATCGAGTATTGCTTCATAGGCCACCCACACCCACCATACTTTGAAAAACAATTGTTTTAGTGCGAGCTGGAAAGGATTGTGCGAGCTTCAGGCAAAAATGGTGGCACACCTCTAGTTTTCTACCTTCTTCTCCAATGGACAAGGAAAACCCCAAAGCCTGTGGGCTTCTTGATGGTTTAGACAGCCCACGCCCGTTACTGATGTCATGATTTCCTGTGCTGACTAAAAATACACTGGTGACTCCCAACAGAGTAGAAAGACACCGCGAGTCCTGGGGCTTTCTTTCCTTTCACCATTAGCGAATGCTGTTATCTTCTTCTACTAGCAGTATCACAGTCGTTTCTAAAGCTTTATGGACATGGAGGTATATTTCAAGGCAACCATCACAATACTTTGGGTCGTGTATCCCATTGTCGTGGATGGCTCGCCTGTTTGTCATCTGCACCAACATAATAAGGCGACCTGTACGTTAAAGAAAGTCACTGATGTGTCCCAAATTGGACTTCTGCCCAACACGACCAATGAGCTGCAGCTTATCTTCTTTCGCGTACTTCCAAACAACACCGATTTACATCTACATTCTCTAGCTGAGCTAGAGATTCTTTCCTTACAACCACTCCGCCTAACAGGGTCATGTTACAGTTCAGGCAGGCTCGACAGAGGTGATCTATTTCGTGGATTGAAACAATTGAAACAACTGAGCATAAACATATGTTTAAATCACATATCTCCAAGTATTTTTATCGAACTGAGGACACTCGAGGTGCTGGATCTTTCGTACACCTTGCGCCTCAGCGGGAACAACGTGGCAGGCATTCTGGATCACCTGAATCAGGCTCGACTTCCGATAAGAAAACTCAACCTGACAAGCATCAGTCTCCTGGATATACCAACCATATTAACACCGATAAACGTCCGCCGAGACATCCTAAGTCATGTGGATAACCTTCCGATGACCTCGCTCGATCTCAGTCAGAACAGTTTAGTCAGATACGAGCCTGGATTGACTGAGTTTGCACGCAGTCTGGAATCTTTTCGTATATCGTCTACCGGAATAGGGAACTTCCCCAATCGGGTGACTACCTTGTGTTCGATACTTGATGTAGTGACTCATCCAAACCTCAGAGAACTGGAATTTTCTTTCCCTCCTGCACACATAATACAAGGTCATATTCTGTACGATTTTCCGGATTTCGTTAGGGATATAGTCAAAAACTGTGGATGCAATTTCACCGCATCCGGGATATGCCCTTGCCTGAATTGCATCTGCAGTGGTACAATGTCGTTTGACTGTGAAAAGAAGCCATTGCACATCGAGGGGTTGATTCACATGCTGACACCGTTACGTAGGACTTGCATCGGAGGATTCAACATACCACTGTCCCCAATCCTGCAAGTGTTAAAGCTCCGATATCCCCAAGCTTTCATGGCATACAAATATGACGAACCTGGATTGGATTTCTGTGTTGTGCCAAACAATGGTTTGCGACATGTGGACGTCAGCGACAATCAGCTGGGTCCCTCGCTGTCTCCGTACAACGTTACGTCATATGCGATGCGAAATCTGTCTTCTCTGATTCTCCGAAACAACCAAATCCAGTTTGAGAGTTACTCCAAATTTCTTTACAACATGCCGAGTTTGGAGGCAGTAGTGCTAAAGGGCAACATCGTCTCTTTCGGTACAGAAGTACTGAAGTCGGATCTGTTCCGGGGTAATCCCAGGCTCAAAATTCTGGACCTGTCTGCATGTGGGATCACACATATTCCCCTTCTGGAGCTGACGAACCTTGTCCTTCTCAGGGAGATCGACCTCAGTTTGAATCACCTGGAAGTATTTGATTTAGATCTGGGTTCCCTGGTCCGGCTGGAACTCCTCAACCTGAGCGGTAATTCCATCAACTATCTGCATCGAGGTGTCACTGATAATCTAGATAGCCTCACCTCAAACGGAACGGTGATCACACTGGATCTGTCACAAAATCCCCTGATGTGCCAGTGCCACACCCTGGATTTCATTCAATGGATCCAGACAACCAAGGTAATGTTTGCCAGTAAGGAGCTCCTGACCTGTGTCACTGCTGATGCTCAAGGTCTGGTGTCTCCCTTTCGGGTGGACGTTAAGTCTCTGTACTACTCTTGCGTGCATCTCTCTGAGATCTTAGCCCTGGTTCTCTCCTTCGTAGCCTTGATAAGCCTCGCGACACTGGTCTATTGCATTTACAAGAAACGCTGGACACTAAAATATTGGCTGCACACTGCCAGGGAAACATGGCGAAGGCGGAATGCAGCACGCGAGGCCACCAGAAATGGCTTGGGTACACAGCAGTACGTGTATGATGCCTTTGTCGCTTACAGCACCCGTGGGAGTGAGCGAGCCTGGGTCCACACCACGCTACGAGAGAAACTTGAGAACGAACATGGCTTGCGATTGTGTATCCATTACCGGGACTTCAAACTTGGGAGAGCCATAGATGAATGCATTGTGGAGGCGATAAATAAAAGTCGCAAGACCATCCTGGTGTTGAGTCCGGAATTCCTGGAGAGTGGGTGGTGCCAGTTCGAGGTGAGGATGGTCAAGGAGAGGCTGATGGAAGAGAAACGAGACTCGTTCGTCATCGTCATCTTCAGATCTCTGAACCAGAGAGGAATCAAGGTGCCAAAGAACCTGGTGCGACTTCTGGAGAGGAAGATCTATGTGGAGTGGACGTCTGATCCGGACGGCCAGAGGCTCTTCTGGAGCAGGCTGGTAGAATCACTGCGTGAAGAAGTACAACATGATGCCTTTAAAGAACTATCCGAGGCTGAAGATGTTGCCCTACTTGGTCCAAGTAGTGATACATAAAACCGCAGAGAATTATTAACATTTTAATAGTATCGCTCTGTATAATACAGAGTGATATTTCTACATGAGAGGCAAGATTTGTATAGACATACTTGGCACCAGAGACAATACTTGGAGCGCTTGTTTCTATTCACGATAGTCTTACAGTAATAAATGCTCGTAGTGTGATTATATATATGCAGGCTATACAATAAAAACTGACAAAATGTCTTTTGTGTTAAGATCGTCTGTAGTTACCTTCACGTTTGGGCTTTTAAGGCATAAGTGTTATCTTTGTTATCCGAAGTTACGGGTAGAGCTAAAAAGGTTCACAAGCTCCCAATGCTGAATATCCATGCATATATGCTAATATATCTACATCTTTATGCTAATCCAAAAGATAAATTCTTTTCCTTGTAGGAAAACCAGGCATTTATCGTGGGCCTCTTTTTCCATACTCAACATAATACGATCCAATGTGCATATGTAACTTGTCTCACTGGTCGAAATTATGCAATCACTGTTAAGTAACGAAAACCCATTGGTATCACTTTCGTCCTAGTTGAATAGAATTCTTGATTTTTCTCCCCTTATAGAAATATTATTAAGGCAGAAAACAGATGCAGAACCACAGCCAGCAAATATTTTCCGCAATAGGTCATATTGTCTGCTCATCATGGAGTGAGTTTCTCTAAAAATCTTGTCTAGAAATTGACTTAACATCATGGCAACCATTGCCTTTTCCATGCTTAAGTTCACTGGTGGACTTAAAACTTTTCCAGCAGCTGGACTGGACCCATGGTCTTATTTTTATTTTGTTGCGGGGGAGGGGGGGGGGTCGTCCTACTGGTAGACATTGGTGGTCTTATTTCTGGGGTTTCAGGTTTTCGAGTTGCATACAAATTTTGCATTAGTGTTCCCGAGTTACAAATTCCAGTGGCTTTCAATCTAGAGCCAACCGGTTACAAGTTCAACCGCTTACAAGTCCATCTTCCGACAACTGAACCAAATAAGCCCAAATTGACCTTCACCGCTTCAAGATCAAAGATACCAATATTGAAATGTATATGTTACTACTGTCCAAAGATACCAATATTCAAATGTATGTGTTACTATGTGTTATTTCTCTATGGGTCCCAAATTTCAGCCGCTTTCAGTTTATGAGGCAATTTGCAATAAGTGCACCGAACTACATGTACCTCCAAATGAGCACTGAACACTACAAGGTCAAATGTGCCCATATATATTTCACTGGTCTAGGAGTCCTCGTAATTCAGATTTCACTCTGATACAGTTTACAACCAATTGTTTTCGAATGTTTATCTTTGCTTGAGAGATAATGCCGAGGCAATTGTAAATGCATGTAATGAGTGCTTGCCACAAAAGACCAAGTAACTAGGGTGGGTACTTTTCATGCGACTGCATATGCGACTGCATATTATGGCTCGACGCGAGGGCCCAAAGTTCTAGTGGCCATACAGACGACGACGATGACGGATGAAGGAGGACGGATAACGGATGATGGATGATGGACGCCTGTGTCATGACAGTAGCTCTGCTGTGCAGTAGCACAAAACAGAGCAAAAAATGAAAACTTACACATGGAAACAATATGAAAAACTGCAATATTTATATTCTACAAACGTAAGCTGGACAACTGGCAAAGACTATGTGATTAACTTCAATTTATGGACAATTGTTCAGCATCCCCTCCACCCCCCACCCCCACATACCAATTACATGCATTTGATTGGAACTGAGAAAATGATCCCAGAATTGAGAAAGGTGTTACACTATCCCTTAACTGGGTCTTGAGGACTTGAGAAGCTTTTAAATTGCTATTAATAAGAAAAAGGTAAAAGAAATATTAAAAATATGCGAAACACGTCACTTGTATAGATAAATCATAAAACCTCTCTGCTTGAGGAAACTGGTAGTAAAACGAAAGTAACAGCCATCAGATGGCTAGAGGCTTATTCAGAGGACCTGTATGGGGAAGTAACGGTCGAGTAAGCCGCGGTAAAAAACGGATAGTTATGGTGGAAAGTGGATGATAGTAATGATTGTGTAGCTTATATAGATCCTATTTCCACCCCGACGTTCGTCCATGTGCGTGTTACTCATACAAAAGATGATGGTATCCTGGTGTACACAAGGTGTATGAAAAAATGCCTCTCCATGGGGCTTAAATTCAACCTCGTTACCACTTCATTCATTGAGTAGACGAAGAAGTGAAAAGAGAACGTTACACCGCCTGCCTTGGGCATGAACTGCGAAGTTACGTACTTCTGTCACATGATCAGTATACATGGTATATCCGCTTTCAGTTTGTCAGAATGTTTTGATATCTTGATGTTCTCTACTTAGCAATGATTAGAAAAGACCAGCATACGTCTTGTGTATGTGGAGAAAACTGTGAATTAGGGACGGCCAGGTTGTTATATATTCTGAAGTGGCCTTAATCAAATGGTAAAATGCCATCTCAATGTCCATTTACACGTACAGTAGAGAATCAGCAAAAAGACTACACACGGCAGGGGTCAAAGTGGTCTTAACTCCAATATGGTCTTAATTCGGAAACAGTATAGCAACTGTGTGTGGTGTTTGGTCGTCCCATTGGCGTTTTTCGTTCTAGAATGATCGTATGTCCGCGGCGGTCCTTATGCAAAGTTAGTTCCACTGTATTCACTATGACACTGCGACGAAGCTGAAGCAGCTGTAAATAAATCACGATGCCTGGTTTGCAGGTGTCCTGCGCCTGTTCTGCTTGGAAAGACCATTTTCCGACAACTGAACCAAATAAGCCCAAACTGACCACTTCAATGTCAAAAGGTACTAACATACAAATGGGTGTGCTACTAGTGTCCCCGAGTTCCAAAATGTCAGTCGGTTTCGCTCCACGAGCAAACATTTTCGAGTTATGAGGCAACTTTGAAACAAGTGCACGGAATTATCCCAAAACGACATTGAACACTACAAGGGAAAATGTACCCATATGTGTTTCACTAAAGTCCCCGATTTTCAAATTTCACTGCAATGCACTTTACAACCAGGCGTTTCGCATGTTTAGGTTTGCTTGACTGTGTCAGCAAAGCTAATGCCAATGCCCAGTGCAGTCAACGTCCGCATTTTAACAAATATCTTCAAGCAAATTACATTGTATTGCCAAATCTTGTTGAAGGTTGCTACACACATATCTCCAGCCCATTTTGTTGTTCAAAATTTTGAATTTTTTTAACTTTAATGACTTTTTTGTTGTTTTCTCTAACATGAGACAATATGCATGATATATGGAAGTGAAAAAAATCAAAACCGCTAGTCCTGCCACACTTTTGATTCTTTTCCAACCAATTTTTTTTTCTCAATGTTCCCTGTCACAGTACACACAAAAAGTTACGTATTACACTCTTCTCAAAATAGACATAAATGAATGGAAATTTGGGTTTGGGGTAGTAGTAGAATATATAATGGGTACCTTTGATCCCGCAGCGTTCATTAACATTTTTGGGTCATTTAGTGTACCTGTCTCAAAATGGTCTGTAACTCGAAAATAGATGAGCACATCGAGAAACACATTGGAATTTGGGATTCAGAGTACTAGTATAATACATACGGGGCACGTGTGACCTTTTAGTGGTGTATAAAGCCATCTGTAGGTCATTCGGTGCACTATTCTCAAAATGGCCCATTCTCTAACACGGCTGGGGGGGAGGGGGTGAATCAGGCTTATAGTCGGCTTTCAACCTCTCATGGTCATATCACCGACTGCAAGTTGGATTCGGTGGTGTATGCAGATGTTTGCGTGGTGACTTAATGTGGACCTGTCTTGTTTGGGCCGAACGGTCTACGCCCGACAATTGTTGGGTGCGAAGCCACCGATTCAATCCGCCGCAGGTGAGCAGAAAGGAATCACTCAGACCATTTATACTGACTCCGAGCCGCCCAGTCGGATGTCTAAATCATTGTCATGTATTGGGCGTGGCATATATTGGATGTGGCGTGTATTGGATTAACGTGTATTGGGTGTGGCATGTATTGGGTGCGCCATTATTTGGGCGCGCAGGAAATCAGGCTTATAGTCGGCTTTCAACCACTCATGGTCATATCACCGACTGCAAGTTGGATTTGGTGGTGTATGCAGGTAGCATGGCATGTATCGGGCATGGCATGTATTGGGTATGGCATATATTGGATGTGGCATATATTTTTTGGATGTGGCATATATTGGGTGTGGCATGTATTGGATGTGGCATATATTCAGCATGGCATATATTGATGCGGCATGGATTGGGCGTGGCATGTATTGGATACGGCATGCATTGGGTGTGGCATGTATTGAACGTGGCATATATTGGACGTGGTATATATAATGGCAGCATGGTTTGAGCACAAAGTGGCTCCATGTATACGTGCTGTTTACTTGAGGGGCGTACTTGGATACCATATATCAAAAGCACCATCCTAAACTTGAAAACGTCGGAATGAGATAAATCATGATAATTGCAGAGCAATGGACTACTTTATATAGATTGTGTTCTTCTCTACTATCCCCTGTAAAGTGGAATAGTCAATTTACTTTGGTAGATAGCACAATCTCCCCAATTTTTGGCCAATACCTGTCATTCTTCATGAATGTTGTCTCTGAAATATACTGACATTATTGCAACTGTAAACTGGTCAGCATGACTTCCCCTACTAAGTCTTGTTACCAAGACGACAGACTGTTAGATATAGACCCATAATTACTATTGGATACCAATAGGAAGTCTGTGAATTGTTGATTGCAGGTGTGACTTTCGGTGATCTTGAAGGCTAGAATCAATGTCAGATTTGAGCTTTAAACCTCTGACCAAAGGTAAATGTTATGCTCAACGGTATCAGTGAACATTAAATGTGACGTATGCGTGCTGTTCATGTCACAGGTTCAGCTTTTCCACACCAAACATGGATGTCTGTGTTATCGGTGCTGGGGTGTGCGGGATCCTTATGTTACGTCATCTCAAGGGTAAACCGGAAGTTAACCGACTAGTTGCGTTCGAGCCGTGTCCAGTGATAGGAGGCCAGTGGGCGTACACTGACCAGACAGGACCTGATGTTGTGTCCAGTGCTTATAAAGATCTGTAGTAAGTTGTTAGTTCTGCACGTTCTGCAAGTGGATGGATATCATTGTTTTTCTTTTCCTGCTCACTTTGTCTTTGTGAACAAACTAATTGGCAAAAAACGGTTGCCAGTTACTATTTTTCATGTCCAAACTATGGACATTTGAAAACACCGTGCCTGCATCTCAGAAACCGCAGCATGTAGAACGAAAATAAGCTAAATTTGGAGCATGGGGAGTGCATAAAAATGAATGACCTTGTACAGAACAAAAGCATGGTACGCAGAAATGTGAAGTCGTCTGTTTCTGTAAGTGAGTTGGTCCAGTTGGTATATTATGTACATATAAGGTCTCGAAGAACAAATTAAACCGTTAAACCTTTGCATCGTAACAGGTTGTTTACAAAACAGGACTGTGCATTAATCTAATCAATACATTTAAGCACTTTGTTCATAGGAAAGGTTGAACATTAACTGGCGATGTAAATTTGTATGTATATTGAATTCAGATATTGTAGAAGGGACACTAATGTTATTCATAATGCAAAGGGATCCCTTTGCATTTCAGTGACCCACAAATCAATATTTGTGGGTGTGGGTTATTTTGCATTCTAATGAATCTGGCATGATATATGATATGTCTGTTAAGCGAATTTTGCATTTTAATCAGTCGGGCATGATATCTAGAACTCTACCGTTATGAATTCTGTATCCTAATGGGTCTGGCGTGCTATCCTCCAATAAGTCAACTCTGCAGGCTTATGTGTCGGACATAATGCATCTGCCATGAAGCGGACTCTGCATCCTAATCAAGTTTGGCAGTACTTGAATGACTACGTGGCCAATTTTGAGTTAAACTCGTATATTCAGGTAAACTATATCAATTTTAAAAGTCATATGCCATATATTGTAACATTATGAGAGACCTTAAGCATAGGGAGGTGGCAAAATAAGACCTTATAAATTGACCGTGCATGTCCTGATATATATTTCGAGTTAAAGTACGGCAGTTGGAATCATGCTTCGTGTGCAAATATTTGTTTCTGGCCATTCGTTGCTTGTCTATATGAGAACAAATTTTCATCCAAAAAGATTTCATTGCCCAATATAAAGTGTATAGCAATACTTTTGTGAATCGGGGAAATGTTAATTTAATTCTGATGAAGTATGAGCAGGAATTACACAGTCATATCCGGCTTATTGGGCAGTAGTAAAGTAGATCATCCAGTAAGGTCCTAAAGGGCCCTAGTTGTCATGTTTTTAATTCCTGTTCAAAGAGTATATTGCGTTATTGCAGGTGAACACTTGTGTAGAGAATGTTAACAAAGTTGACAACAACGGTCAAAGCAAATGGAAAGTCACTGCACGACGTGGGGGACAAGTTGAGGAAGAATTATTTGACTCCATCATCGTTTGCAACGAGAGAGAGAGAGAGAGAGAGAGAG
>JAAUYG010055274.1_pt1 | contig 10728 bp, 7 predicted proteins | sample 7278091 | NCBI WGS metagenome assembly JAAUYG01 (sample SAMN14350201, study PRJNA611818) | marine sediment metagenome | isolation source: surface marine sediment (0.6m) | place: French Polynesia: Moorea | collected 2018-08
GGGGGGTTATGAATCAGGCTTATAGTCGGCTTTCAACCACTCATGGTCATATCACCGACTGCAAGTTGGATTCGGTGGTGTATGCAGGTGTATGCATGTGAGTTAATGTGGTCCCGTGTAAAAATACTCTGATAGAGTACTACACGTACTATTGAGAAGAAGAAGAAGAAGAAGACGAAGAAGAAGAAGACCTGTCTTAATTTTGTTTGGGCCGAACGATCCGAGTATGCCCGACAGCGTTTCTGGATGGGCTATTACACTGTATTAGGTACTGCACCTCTATAAGGACACATATGGCATTGAATTTCAGGTCTTACTAGTCTACTGTTGCCAATATTACCAACGTCTATTGTGCTGTGGAGTGACTTTTGATAATCCTGAGACAAAATTTAATAATTGACAGTAACTGTCCTCCAGGGGTGTGGCCTGAAACATAATTTTACAAACTAAATAATTTACAAATTAACAAAAATAAAGGTGCAGACATTCTAAAAGGTTTGTACAAATCATTAATTTACCAATGCTATCTCTAGAAATAATATGTAAATTCTCACAGTGGGTTCTGACCCTGCCATACACTTAATTTTAATTAAGGTATCTAGAGTTCCTGAGTAAGATTCATACCTGGAGTGCTCCAGGTCAGTGATTGGCTATTGTACAATGTTTACCCATGGTACCTGGTAGCATGTATATGGGTGTATACTCCCCGCGGAGTTGAGCAGGTGATGTCTTGAAGAGTATTGTCTGCAGTAATAACATGTAAAACATTAGTAGCTCATGCAAGGATGAGGTCCTATATAATAAATTCATATTATTGTTATTATTATTTGCAATAAATGGGACAAAAATTGCACCTATATATGAAACAAGCTTACAGGATATCCTAAGTATCGTATGCTATTTGCTGTCTTTGTATCTCAAATGCTGGAATGAATTTGAACTTCCAAATTTGCCATATAACTGCTCAATAATAATTCATCATACCGGTAAGTAAAATAAATAATTTAGAATAAAGCCAATGTAAAGCATTGTGCCAATAAAATATGAAAAACTCACTAAATTAGATTTTGTGTATTTTTATTATTATTTTTTTTTACTGGGAATACCGGTACCTACAACAAAGTAACAGATTTTGTTGGTACAATGTATTTTAAACTAATATCGGGAAACAACATATGCCTGAAAAATATATTTTCATTTTTGAACAAATGCATAAAAATAATATTAAGCAAATTTATTTGAGATTGTTACAAATATAAGGCAGGGTATTGTACTGCTCTGTATAGATGGCACCGGTAAAATAGAGTACAAAACTGCATATATGACATATTCGTGGTTGCTTCTTTTCATACCAGTAGCTTTATCTTGGGGGTAAAACATGGTGTAAAAGACCCAAAGGCCTGTGCAATACAACATTAGTAGGCCAGAGCATGTCCCTTGGCTCTGTTATCTCAGGCTGATTTACATGTATGCAAATCCCTGGCCCAACACTGGGGCCAGGGCTATTTGCCTATTACTACAGCACAGAAGGCTGCACAATGACAATATCACTCGCTCTAAATACCACCTTATTTACAAAGAAAAATGCCCAGAAGAAATCCATTTCCAGTAATATACTGACATGCTTAGACATCAGCATTGAGGACATGCAACCAGTCTCTTCATTGATAAATAATATAAAAAAATAAGAGATTTTCTACCATATTTTCAGGAAGGCCAATGTTATTTTTTTCTTTTGATAATCCATGTCTATAAGCAATTTAGTTAAATGTATTACTACAGCTAGCCCTTCAAAAGATTTTCGATACAATCTGACAGGAAAAAAAAAGAAGTTCAGTGCAGCATATGCTTTACAGACTAGATTAAAACATTGGAACACAGCCTTAAGACAGACCTGGCACTTGCTGGAGGTACACACCAGTGCAGTCTTGTTTCCTTTCAGAATTATGGTCGCATCAAAATGAGACAACTTTGCCAGGCCTTGACCACAGGGTGCACGGTCTTTATTCCTAGGTGCCACTCTACCTGCTCTGTTTTTTCTTTTTAAATGATAGCAAAAAAAAAAAAAAAACCTCAGAAGATTGTACATTTGTATCTTCAACAAAATATTTATAAGCTTTCTATAGGGATACAGTACCAATTACACATAAATTCCCAGAAAATCAGGTTTGTTTCTTTTTAAGCACACCAACCTTATATGGTTTCCTATCAATGTTTAATAGTAACATAGGGCCTAACTTGGCTCCTTTACGAGATATAAGGCTTCCAAATCTTGGCGACCTTAACTTTGACCTTTCAGGGTCACTCAAGGTCAAATGGTGCCATCAGAACTCCCTCTGATGGCACCATCCCCTACATATATGGTTTCCTATTAATGTTTAATACCCGGTAGTAACATAGGGCCTAACTAGGTGCCTTTAAGAGATATAAGGCCTTGAAATCTTGGTGACCTTGAGTTTGACCTTTCAAGGTCACTCAAGGTCAAATCTAATGGTGCAGTTAGACTCCTCATTTATAAATTTATGTTTCCTGTTAGTGTCTATTAGTAACCACATGTGTATCTCTCACCCTTTAGGAGTTATAGCCACTTGATAACGAATAGATCTGTAAAAGGAAGACTAGGCGCGCAAAGGCTAGCTAGCCCAATCCAGGCCTGCCAGAATGCACCTACGTATGGTCGTGCTTCCAAAGAGACATGGTTGTGCTTGGCCATAGTGTCAGGCAAGCTTGTCATTCCCAGTGGTCATGCCTACTCGGCCCCACAGGCTTGCCGAGTTGAACTGCACCTGTGTGTCTGCGCCAAAATACGGTCGCAACCGGACTAAGTGATAGGTAAGTTTGTGCATAATAACATACACATCTTTGCGCACTTTGACTGCGGCCAGAACTTTTGGCCGCGACCAGCTGTGGAACTTATGTTTAACTGGTACTGTAGCTGCGTATTATTTCCTCAATAATGGTCAAATTAATTGCTGCCAACATATGTTGCACTGATACTTAATAATATGCAATGGTTGTGACTACCATATCCATTCAATTAAGTACACGATGCCTTTGGAGAATCTTAAATCATTACTCAGGTTTTCAGTTGAATGTTTCTTTGAAGTTTAACCTTATTAGCTAAAGGGCTGGGACTCTGATGAACGACCTACAGACCATAGAAATCATATTGGCATTTAGAGTGTACATGTATACACTTAAAATAGAATGAATATAGTACTGTATGTCAACTTGACAATTATCTTTTACTTTCTAAGAATTTTGTTTTACACTGGTATAATTTAATCATCTAAAGAAAGAAATTATTTCAGTCACCTCAATTTATAGAAGTTTATTACCATGACAAAAAGGAAGAACCACGAAATTTCTGTTCAGACGTTTTTGTTTTATCTTTTTATAATGACAGCCTCTAAATCCTATTTGGATCTATAACAAGAGGTCCAAAGACCTTGGCACTCTGCTTGACAACAGCAGTAAATAATACTTGCAAATTTGCAAAGGTGTTCCTTGCTACCAAGTAAGTGCACCAGATGACCCACAATGCTACCCCATATATATACTACAAGTAGCCCACATCCCAAACTTCAAATCTGTTTCACTCTACAGCGAGGTGTTTTAAAGTTACGAGGCATTTTGAGAAGTGCACTGAATAACCCCAAAACAACCTTGAACACTATGTCAAACGTACCACATATATGATGTGTTGTTGTTTTTTTTCAAAATTCAAAAAAAAAATGTCTGAGCGTATGGCCCAGGGGAAGCAACAACTAAAATTTGAAAGAAGTCCTTGCATTAGGTACACAGATAATTGTGACACGGACAGACAGATGGACGATGGATGGACGGATGATGCATAAATTTCGATTTCATGAGCTCTGCTGACATATAGTCAAAAAGAGAAAAAATGACAATTTGTTCTGGCCTGTGGGTCAATATAATAACTGGCCATTTTACAGATGCTACTTTTGCACAGCTATTGCAAGTTATTACAAAAAAAAAGTCTGCTGCAAGAGATATTGGCAAAAGTAAGTCCTACATACATACTACTTCTGTAATACCTGTCTACATTAGCCAAGTTTTGTGGGTAGGCGGTCATTTTTGCAATTCTGGGGCCTCGAAGTTTTGCCACATGGATTCATATAATCAAAGAAACAGGAAGAATGCAATATCTAAACCTAGCAGACAAGCGTGAAGTCCCAGGAAACAAATTTGCCTCAGGCTGATGGATGAAGATCAAATCAGCCAAGCTAATATGTGATATTTACAATCTTAATCTGTGATGGAAGAACTGACTAATCAAACAGGCAAGCACCGAGATGAGAAATGCCACACTTCTGATGGTCTAACAACACCGAGGACCTTACGAAAGCACCTTGGCAAGGACGACGCCTACCAGCAGACTGGACTCGGGCTTAATGCAGGTGGAACATGGTTCCTGCATGATCTGACTCCCAACGCAGTGCCATCAGGGCCACTTAGTACTTGGGACACCACGAGTTGTGTACTGCATTACAATTTGGCTGAAGAACTGACGAACGTCTATTTTTGGGAGAATATGGGGTTGTTCACCCAAGGGAACATAACAGAGAAGTACCACTCCGATCTACAGAGCTGGTTCTGGCATATATACAGCACCTTATGTGATGATCACACGAGTGTGAGAGAAATGTTATCAACCCTAGAGTGATGAAGCCCTGGCATGACAATTACCAGCTGCCACTGACATACTATTTGACATACATGTAACTCACCCATCAGTCTGTCCATGCATGCCACATTATTTTTCTTTCGTATGTGCGATCCAGATACTCGACATAACACATCAGATCTAGAGGAAGAAATTCTTACCTCTCATATTCGCATGTTGACACCACAGACGTTTCGACTTCACGAAACAGTCTTTTTTTACTGTGACGATGTCAACGCTGTCACATGTCTGGGTTGGCCATGACAGTTTCTACATGCGACTCTGAGAGGTAAGAATGTCTTCCTCTAGAAGAATCCGGAATCCAGTAACAACATACCTTTCTGAACATCAGATAGGATGACAGGGCAATTATTCCAGCCTAAAAAATACACTGGCATGGTTTAATGAAAATAACACACACACATATTGCCGTTGAGGTTAATTATTCAAAGAATATAGCTTTCTCTTGAATTGAAAAGTTTAAAGCTTATAAAAAGAACTACAGAACCTCCACTGAGTTTAATACAAATTTTGTTGCCCATATCTTTCAAAAAAGAAATGTTCCCATCTTTTACGTTTAAGTTACCTATATATGCGAAATCTGCCAGTTATATTGTTAGTTAAAAGTTTGAATAAAATAGGACAGATAGAGAGAAAGCATATCTAGGTTAACAGTATATAATTCTGTCTCCTACAAAAAAAAATCTGCCATTTAATATCATGAACTGACACCTAAAAAGTTTGTATTGACAACGGTAGCATTTCATGTTACTGTGTGTGACCATTGCTGATTAGAAGGCTCCCACCAGAAAGGAAGTGGATTGGTGAATTAGGTTTTTGAGATTTTGTTTAGACATCCACTTAGACATACACGCCATGTAGTAATAATGACTGAAAGCAAGCTATTCTACCCAATGGATGGGGTTTAACTATGAAAATATTGTTTAAAGTACACTTATACATTTACCTCTGTACAAGTATATATTTACCACCTTGAGTATATTTGCCACTGCAAGCAAATATTTCCCATAAGTATGTACATGTACTGCTACGAACAGATATTTACCCCTACAAGTGTATATTTTCCACTACAGGTATACATTTACTGCCACAAATATACATTTGCCTCTACAAGTATATGTTTCCCACTGTAAGTTCAATGCATATATTGATCGTTACAAATACGTATTTGTCTCTACAAGTATACATTTACCGTTACAAATATAATTTTCCTACTACAAGTACATATTTCCTACTACAAGTGTATATTTCCCACTACAAGGGCATTTTTTCCTACTACAAGTATATATTTCCCACTACAAGTATATATTTCCTACTACAAGTATAGATTCCCCACTACAAGTATAGATTTCCCACTACAAGTATATATATTTACCACATGAAGCTGCTGTGGGTTGTTGATGCACAATGATGACTTCTTCTCAACTGCCTTCCAGGTGTGGCAAAGGACTTCTCTCGAGCACAGGGACCAATGTTTCAATTTATCAATAAGCACAAGGAATGAGTACGCATGGTCATGGAATACAAATGAGTCAGCCTGTCTGCATAACAGGATGGTTCTCCATCATGTTTCAACAAGTGATGCCTCCCATTTGTTTTACCCCCAACTGGCTGTAATCTGTGTCATTTCAAAGTGGTGATTTGTAACCAATAGGACTGCTCTTGATTATCCGTCACCATGTAAATCCACTGAGATCAAAATCCCAGCAGGTTTATCACCAAAGACAACTTTCAAGTCCACAGCTGTTTTTATTTCTGACTAGCTTCCTTCTGGGTTGCTAATTACTCATTATTTAGCCACCCAATACTAGGAAATAATCATATACTCATCTGTGATAATAAAGCACTCCTGTATTTGTATTAATCACCACGTAATGTCTGTTGCCATATGCCGGAAATCTTGGACTTTGTTGATTACTATTAGAGCCTGCCAGGCGCCATTGTTTCCCCCTCCCGATAGTCCACACATGTCAGTTACTCCAGCTGGACTGTGGTTAACAGACACAGTAATATGCTTTATGGTCTTAGCCACACGTAAGACTAGCAGATGAATTCGCAGATGGCAGCTTCACTGAGTCACTTCATGTGCTTGGCCTAACTCCAGCGTCACCTGTTGCTATAACATTGTCTAAAAGATGCTCCATTAAGATTGGCAGGTGACAGAAATGGCAGCCGGGTGGCAGCATTACTGTAGTAGGCAGCACGGCCTGTTATGCTTCCCCCCTAACTCCAGATGAGTGACACTGTCGTAACTGTTAACTGTTCTCTAGGCTTCAGCTGAAAGATGAGCTGTCGATACGTATGTACGTGGACATGGTCGTAACAGCATTCCAGCGATCTTGTAACGTTTATCTTTTGTCACATGGCACACAGCGCGAGCAGGTAGAGACACACCTTGAACACAGCGTGGCCCTGTCAGGCTGGGAATTCCACTGTGGCTGTGTGAGGCAGGGATAGGCTGGGAACAGGAGGAGGAGGAGGCCGCCACTGCCACAGACCAGACTAATACTAGTATGTCCCATGGTATGGCAGTGAGCTTGCTGCTAAATGCCTTGCTATCATATGAGACGTGAGCCAGGTCATCTCCCGACAACACGCAGAGACCGAAGACACCGATGGTGCAGCATGGAGCCTTCCTTCTTAAAATGTCACCAAATCTGGCTGTGGATTATCACAGAGCCAGCTGTCCATATCCACAGCTGTCAACCTCTCAAATATCAGCCCGCTGCAAATAAGTGACAATCACTGCTATACATGTACGTAGAGTTACATAAAATGCTGTCAAATGATGAACAACGTCATGTAGAGCTATGACGTTGACCTGTGCTTGACACAGGTTGCCAAAAAAAAATTAACAACAGCCGAACAAACCATGGCAAATCTTTAGCCAATCAGGATTACTGATCTAGTACAAACACAAGTCGGTGGCCGCGATACAAACACCATCTGATGGCAGCTAATATGCAGCCTTGTGTGGCAGTGATACAAGAGGAAGCCCGGAGCAATGGCAGGAGGAGGAGGAGGTGGAGGCTTCTGGTAATTCAGCGAGGCTGGGAAGAGCTGGGACTAGTTTGTCACAGCGGGTGCTAGTTGGTCAGCTGGGCCCCAATTATAGGCTTAAAGCCTGGTCGGTCTGGGGTGTGTATGTGTGTGAGGGGGGAACTGTGAGTGAGGAGACAGAGATGACTTCAGACATATATGTATATATATACACACAGAAATGCATGTAAACATGCAAGTGTTCTAATTTTACCAAAATGGTGTTTCTGAATTATATCTTCAAATATTCAAAAACACTGACTGTGTACAAGAACATTGAGGGGATACCGGGTATTCATTCCATCCCCTCTGATGTACACACCCTTATACATAGTCTTATTATTATTACATACGTTCAACAATTTATTTTTTGCATGGACACACTACTGCATGCAAGACAAGCCTGCGAGTCTGACACAACAGTGGTTAGTCTCTACGAAAATAAATCTTTTGAAGATAACATATAGACTAATACATTGTATATAAGACCTTAACTCTGATTTTCCTTTTCTTGGATTTAGGACATTTATAGCAACACGGAGAGCAACACCCTGTGACCTTCAGGTAATTCTTGCTGAGAAAAACAATACAATTACATATACATGTATGTAAACACAGACAGCCTACGCTTCTGTTATTGCCTGAAAAGCTGGGCTGAGGTCACCGTCCAATAAACAAAAGGTCAGTTAATAGATTTATTGTACGATTGTTCTAATGGTAAAGATTAGAGAGATTTATTTGCCGGTATATAAAATTACTTATATTACTACTTAATGGTTTCAGATATAAGCAGCCAATGATTTACACATTACATGTAAATAGTTGGTAGGTGAGTTAATGAAAAAAAATTGTAGCTTATAATAACTTGCTTCTCATCAGAACTTCTTACTGCCCATACATTCTTTTACCTGTAAAAGCAACCAATAATTATGCGAGAACATTAGTTCAGCCAAGGTTAGAGGTAAATGTTTCTGCTGTCCCCGCTACTCTCTGATATAAGCAGCAGATATCTAAGGAATATCCATCATTCATCTGTGTGAGAAGTATTACAAAACAAATTCTGCCATCGGATTTCTGACTACAGCATTTTCTATAATAATACTGACAATATTTGTTGGACTGCCAAAACATTGTAACTCCCACGGACTTAAGTTTTTCCACATGTCACGTCTTGTCTTGCTTCTATTTATAGAAATCAGAAAAATATTTGCACCAAGGTCTTCCTTTTCTTCTAAATAAGCAACCACAGTCACTCTTTCCAAATGATGCACCCAAGTTCAAAAGACACCCGATATGGCGCATAAACAGCGGGTATTGAATACGATGTGGTTGAAATATCTCAGAGCGCCATCTGGAGTTGGCCTAGGCAATGCGTCTTTTGCCTCTCTGCGCCTCCTGGCCAGCCCTCTGTGTGACATCTGACCTCTGGTGCGGAGGGGATAGCAGCGACTCCACCATGACCTATTGCTCGCCATCCTTCCACCTCAGACATTCAGTCAGTGCCGCCTTTATTAGAAAGGCGAGCATCATTTCTGCAATGTTGCGATTCCTCCCTCCTAGATGCCACCATGGCACCATCCTTCCAGCACAGTGTAAACTCCTGGCAGCTTTAGCAAGCAAACCACACATACAGAACACAGTCGCCCCTCCCCCCAACCCCGAACCCAACAGTGGGAGATATTACTCAACCCGAGAAAAAGCCCCGCTAATTAGCTGGCCTATCGGCTATATACCGTAGCTGCTTCATCAACTGCTGACTGGAAGGGATGGGGTTACAACCATCTGTAGGACACAATAATACTACATATCACCACTGGCATGATGTATCACTGGTGGAGGATACCACACAGAGCACTGCTATTCAGCCCTAATGTAGTCTAGGAACTATAGTTACTATACATGTAGGCGAAGTCATAATTAGGCTAGCCTGGAGGCTAGCAAACTTTACCGGTTTTGCAGACAGTAATTTTTAATCCTTTTTTTTTTCTTTTTTCTTTTTTTTTTTTGTTCTTCGGAGCACAGGTAATCATCTTAGGTCCACCTGGGATGTTTGGTTACACTGTATCTGAAGAATTATAACAAACCTTGATCTAGCACAAGAAACTGAGCACAGTGGACCTAACGCAGCACTGATAAAATGTAGAATTATAAGGGAATATTTGAAACCCCTTGGTGATAAAATGATTTAAATTACCCGAAAGAAGTTGAAAAGGGTTAAGACCGTTACCATGGTGACAGCACATGATTAGTTGAAGCTTTATATGATGGAATGTGATTGGCTAACGGGTAGTCATATGACCAGAGGCAGTTTGGCTTCTGAATGAAACCGACTTAATTATGAATCAAATCGTTGTGAATTAACAATATATTCTTCTGCTATATTAAATAACTGCAAGTTGTTATTTAAAGGAAGGAGGTTTGAGCCGTTAAGTAGCAAGCCATGCAGCTCGGACGAAGATTGCCGAGTAGATAACAAAACATATTGATTTGGAATATTACTCAAAACCTGAGAAACCCTGGTTAGAAGTGCAGCGCGTGGTGTGGCCAGGGCGAACTAGAAAGTAATGATATGTATTTTCAGCTTTCATGTTACGTAAAGGACAGGTATTGTCAATAATAAAGTTGTATTTACGCCTATGAACATTTAACCCACTGAGTCCCATCTGCATTCTTGTGTGATGAACTGATGCTTTACCTGAAGTTTTTGTTATATAATTTGGATAGCATTGGTAGTTTGCATAGCTGTTGTCGGAGTATTGTTTTGAAGAGCGTGTGAGTATTAGATTCCCTGATATTCAGGTCCAGCTTGTTCCAGTCATCTAACACTGACCAAAAGAAAGAATTCTTAATATATGATTTCCTTGTGTGCGGAATTGAAAAATTATCACTGCCTCGGAGGGTATACCGGGTACATTGATTTATAAGAGGTGGAAGTAATTGTTTCAAGTACTCAGGTGCAGGGCCATGAATAACTTTATAAA
>JAAUYG010152782.1_pt1 | contig 10728 bp, 5 predicted proteins | sample 7278091 | NCBI WGS metagenome assembly JAAUYG01 (sample SAMN14350201, study PRJNA611818) | marine sediment metagenome | isolation source: surface marine sediment (0.6m) | place: French Polynesia: Moorea | collected 2018-08
GACACTATGGACACAGGACACGCTGGCTCTCAGGATGACACCGAGAAAGTGTCGAACCCCAATCAGGGTGACACAAGTCTCCCAGTTGTCTCAGATGACACCACTGTCAAGTCCACATCTCAGATGCCAACATCTATGGACAGTACTTCTACAGTGACCGACTCTGGTAGTCACGGAGCAGTATCTGGGGCAGTATCTGCATTGCCTGACAAGACGGAGGACGTACAGGAACCTATGGTAAATATAGCCACATACAGTTGCTAGAGTTACATGTGGAGTCTTGAGTGCATGTATTATATTGATCTCCTGCCAATAAGGCTCGCATTTTGTGATACGTGCAATTCATTCAACTTTTCATATTTAGGTTGCAAAACTTTTCTTTATTGCAGTGAAGCACACCGATATAAAATTTATTTTCCCTCCTAAACAATAATAGCTGGACTCAGTTCTATATGAACTTTATTTATAAGTATGATGTTTGCAAATGGTCTACTAATAAAGCAGAAAAGCAGAGAGCTCTGCTCTTAGAAATTTTCAAGTATATGTAATACCACCATGATGCCCAGAGAACTGGTAAAATGTAGCAAGCACTGCTCCCAAAGTATTATGCCAATGGTATTTGAATATTAAAATCTATTGGCAGCCTGAACATTTGTAGCAATTTCTGATCAGATTTTATCACTTCCTGAATGAACTAGTGGTTACACATGACCTAGCATTGTTGGTTGTGGCCTTGTATAAAGTTGTAAGTTGCCGTATTTCGAATGAAAATCTTAGTGACTCCATCTCTTTAACTACTAGTAACTGCCAGTTAACGTGTACGTGTAAGCCGAAACCAATTTGGCAAGAATAATTCGGAATGAAGTTTTCATTGCTTAAGTCCCTAGAAATCTTTGAAATAAAATACATGTACGTACCTATACTAAAGTGGAATTTTCTTTTCAGGACACATCCTGATTATTTGGTGATCAGAGATGTGTGTGCTACTGTGGGGAACAGTGCGGTCCTGCTGCATGTACTGGGCGACCTCCAGAATTTGAAGATTCTGATGTCTGTAGTACTTCGACGCTTTCAGTCAAAGCCAGTTACAAAGGAGTGTGAACGAAGTCCAGAACACTGGCTTATTACAGATACATAGCTATAGGAACATAGCTATGGGAATACGTAAATAGGAGAACTTTGCATGTAGAAATTAAGGATTTTAGTTTACTTGTTACGTATGTTACTGGCATGTAGATATTAAGGATTTTGGTTCACTTGTTACTGGCCTGTAGAAATTAAGGATTTTAGTTTGTTACATATGTTACTGGCAGACATCAACATATTGCTTATCTGCAATTAGGTGAACAATGCTCGGCAAGTCTGTAATACCTTGAATAAACTGGGGAGAGTATCTGGCATTACAAGATGGAGACTTCAGTACACAAGTCACCTTGTCCTGAGGATGGGAAGAGCATCATAATGATAGTACCCTTGGTATTAGAAGTTCTCTAAAGTTTACAGGTTTTGATTCTGTAGAAGGTAAAACTATGGCTGTTACTATGTTAATAAAGGAACACTTGTATTTTGAAATATATTTTTATTCTTCATGTTCATTGCATATCCCTTCAGGGCAGACAAATGCTTTTTTGTCCAGGACAAGGCCCTCGACATGGCACACTAGCATACTGCACACAGGTAGTCAGCAATTATGACTATACTATTGTGTTCTTTTATTACACCATTATCTGTGGAGAGTTTCAGATTAAAGTACAAATGCCCAGAATCTCTCGATCCATACTGCTAAATAGGGACATGCGTGACTGAACCCAATACACATGCTACATTAAGATTCCAGTCTGTTGAGCTACCCAGAAAATTTCAGACAAATGATTCATTACTCTTCCTTTAACCACATTCCAGTTTCTCCTACTTTATATAAGTCAAGCATTTCCATTGTATAAGAGTATCTTCTATAAATGGAGCTTTCTGCACTGGGCACAAAATTAATCGTTCAAGCATCTGGAATTGATTCTTGCTACATAGCAACTACTAACTCAATCCACCCTGGTTTACGCTGCAGCCCTCTGTACATTCCGGTAGAAAAAGCATGACTAGCTGATATGCCCGACGGATTTCTCGCCTTTATTCACATAGAACTGTACACTGTATACAGCATTCATACCAGGCAACAAGCACACCGCGAACCAGCAACAAAAATACATAACAATAACCCATCCACTCGGCATTCTTACAGCAAGCAGTAACCATCCAATGTCTGCAAAGTTGAATAATTTAAACTCAAATCTTCAACGCGTTAGAAAAAAGTAAAAGTATTCGCCTCCCCAGTATTGTTATTTCTGAGCTGCGATGTAAAGTACCAGACTGCACTGAAACCTGTTCAGCCTCGTCATGGATTGTCACAATTGCATAATTTTGCATGTAACATACAAGGCTTCACCAAACTGCACGGAAACCAAGACACAGCAGCTCACTATATAAAGGAATTAAAAATTTCAATTTGCAGAGATGTTAAAATGGTAGCCCATCATTATGTCCAAGTTAAAAAAACATGAACCACACAAAGTCATATTGGGGTGAGGTGAAACAATAACCAGCAATATTTGTGCAATAATTGAAAGGGCATTCATTGCATTATAGGTGAAAAACAAAAGGTACCAAAAGCATACGAATGACAAATAATTTAATAAATTACACAAAAACGTCACCCTGACACTTCCATCTTCTTGGAAAATAGGAAACAAAAGAGAGAAGTTGTTTGAAGCACTTGCTGATGCGAGTTCACATTTGGATTATTACAAAAGGCTAGCACAATCCGTTATGTGGTGGATATACTTTGTGGTCCCTGGGACAGGCAGTGACACTTAGGATATCACAGTAGAGGAGTTTGTACGTGGCCCACATCACAATCCATATATATCAGGCCCCGGCCTGCCGGCTGTGCTGACTCCTACTGCTGCACTAGAAGATGCACCCTGGTTGATGCTGTAGTGTAGGCTGCTGTGACGGAGCCAGGCACAGGGCATGAATCTGACTGAGGAAGTGTTCAATCCTTTGGTTTCCCACTGACAGCATGGAGTCTAGCTCTATATCTGTGGCATTCTGTGGAGCAGCACTGGCTGGCCAGGCATGATAACAGTCTGTCCTGGCAGCCTGATGGACCCCAGTCCCATGGCGGAGGCCGGCATCGGGAGGCCTCCGGCTGTAGCCATCATGGGACGACTCACGGGTCCTGCCGCTATCAGTGGACGCTGTGCTAACATGAGACCGCTGGCAGCAGATGATGGAAGAGCAGAGATGCGCTGAGGGTGTCTGCCTAAAAGTGCCATCTGCGGGGAAGCTTGGATCAGGGCTGGGTGACCTGCATGGACAGGCAAAGCCCCAGGTAGCTGTGCCTGTCCAGCAGCCACAGCATGTGCCTGGGCTAGGCGGGCCTGAGCTTGGGCTTGGGCTTGGGCTTGAGCCTGGGCTTGGGCTTGAGCCTGGGCTTGAGCTTGGGCCTGGGCTTGGATCTGGATTTGGGCTCGTGCCTGAGCTAGGGACAATGACATCGGCTGGGTTAGGCTGGCTGCACCTGAGGCCATGAGGGAGGTCTGGGCTCCTGCCCCGACTACCATGGGAGCCCCGGCCTGAGGAACCATCTGGATCATACTTGACGGAATCATCTGTGGAACTGGAATGATGCCTGCGCCGGTCACTGGCATCATCTGGATTGCTGCTGCTGTCTGTGGAGAAGGAATGCCATGGGGCAGCAGGGCGGGCTGAGGAGACTGGATTGCCAGGGGACTGGCCACCAATCCAGGCTGTTCCACCATCACAGACTGAATGTCAGAACCTTCAGACGGAGGTTTCTGACTGCCTTCAGATCTGTTCTCCTCTTCTGACTGTACATCTTCCTCCTCAGAGTCCGTTACATCCTCCCCAGCTGAGCGTTTGAGAGCCCGGAGAGCATGCTTTTTGGCTTTCTCCTGCAGGTCTTTGTACATCTTTTCCTGATCTGGTGGAATTAGGAACTCCGGTACTCCCTCCTCACCCTCTTCTCCCTGTTCCGAGTCTCCCGGGCGGCCACCTGGTCGGACTTGAGGGGGTAAAGGCACTTTGAACACAAGGGGGTCATTGGGCCCTATGGGCTGGAAGCGGTCCTCTTTTTTCTGTGGCACTGGAGGTAGATCCTGGGTATGAGCTAGAGGATGTCGAGATGGTAAGACGGGCCCAATAAACTCCTTGTCTTTCCCTGCAGCAGCTGCATTTTCCCCTTTCTTGGGGACGGGTAGAGATGGGGGGCCACCAGAGCCTGGAGGAAGGGGAATACTGGGGGCATTCATCTTAGGGGTAGGAATGTTAGCTAGGTCATCCTGCTCAGGCTCCTCTGTGGGCTTGCTTTCACTCTTGTCTTCTGTTGTTTCCTCTACCTTGGTCTCGGTTTTATCAGACTCCTCAATGCTAGGACTCTTCTCCTTTTCCTTCTCTTTCTCCTTCTCCTCTTCCTTTTGTGTGGGCCCTGCTTCACCTTTGTCTTTTCCTTTATCAGCCTGTTTTGTGTGTGCTTTGTTTGGAGTTGTCTTCTTATTCTCTGTGTTGCCTTTCTTCGTGTTTTTCTTTGGCGCATCTTTCTTTGGAATCAAAGAACGATAGCGTGGGTCTGGACTAGAGCGCATCTCTCGCCGCCTGTAGTGACTACTGTCCTTGTATGGGCGGCTTCGTGGACTGTACGATCTTGACCGTGAGCGAGATCGTGAGGAACTGGAGCGGCTGTAGGAGCGAGTGTATGACCTCCTCCGCCGGTCCCGGGAATAAGATCTGGATCTGCGGGAGTGATGGTAGTGGTCGTCAGAGTAACTGCTGTAGGAGTCGCTGCGGTGAGAACGGTGTCGGCTTCGAGATCGTGATCGACTATAGCTGTAGTCACTGTCACTGGTATAGGAATAGGAACGATGGCGACTATGGTAGTCACTCTCTGAAGAATAAGATCTTGAGGAGTACGACCTTGACCTTGACCTGTCATAGTAACTATCAGTGTCCGAATCTCTGTAACTGTGTTCCGAGTAGGAACGATCAGTGTACTCGGAGTCCTTTCTGGAGCGCCGGGAAACACGATCCCCTTCTCCAGTGTCTGCTGGCTTGGATTTTCCTTCGCTTTGGGATGTTGATGTCTTCTCTTTCTTTTTCTGTTTAATTATTTCTTCCAGTTCGCTGTCACTGCTGGTATCCCACTTGGACTTTCCAGTGTCTTTGCCATCATCACCAAAATTTTCATTGGGCTCGAACTCAACCTTAGCTGACTTCGCCATTTCGTTGGCATTTGCACCACCTGGATGACTCCCGCTGGTGGTTCTTGGTCTTTTTACACTTTTAGTCTTTCCATTTTCAGCTTCAACTGCCCCGTGTCGTTTTTTGACCACACCTGTTTGCTGCTCGATTTTCACTTGTCCCAGCTGGGTGTTTGGTGGTAGGCCTCCTTGTGCCGAAGCTTTCAGCTTTCTTAACCGTTTCTGGCTCTTAGCGACGGACTGCTCCTCATCTTTGTCCAAAGTCTCACCTTCGGTAACATTGGTTAATGATTTCTTTGTACCCGTTGCTGATTTTGGTTTCTTTTTAGGGACTTTGCCTTCCTCATCTGAACTGTCCTCATCTGAGGCAGGTCTCCTCTTTCTGTATTTCTTTGTTCTCTTCTTCACTTTGCCAGGAGCCTTTTTACTTGCTGCTTCGGTTCCTCCTTCAGTGTTCCCTTCACCTCCGTCCTCTTGCTGTGTCTCTCCTTTCTTTACTTTCTTCTTCCTTTTCTTCAGCGGTTTCTTTTCGCCATCTGCACCAGACTTGCCGTCCGCTCCTTTTTCGGCATTAGCCTTGCGTTTTTTCTTGATCTTCTTCTTCGTGACTTGTTTATCGTTTTCATTTTCTCCTTCATTCTGTTCCTTGTTTTCAGTTTTAACTGAAAGGTCGGTAATGCTCTCCTCTGCTGCTTTCTCCTGGCTACCTCCAGTGACAGCAGCATCAGTGGCAGTTCCCTTGGCAGACTTCTTCTTTATCTTCTTTTTCTTCTTATGTTTTTTCGGTGTCTTTACCGGACTTGCTCCTTTGGCTCCTTCCTCACCCTGTTTCTCCTTCCCTTCTTCCTCCTTGTTCTCTCCCTTTGGCCCATCTGACAGCTTTCGCTTCTTTTTCCTCTTGCCTTTGGTCTTGTCCTTTGAATGCACTTTGCTGTGCGACTGCTTCTTCTTTTTCTTTTTGGAGCCTTTGCTTTTCTTGACTTCACCTTCAGCATCTTTAGCCGGGCGTGGTTTGCTGCTGAGCAGTGCAAAGTCGAAGTACAAGGGATTGCAGCTATACAATATTGCAGGTGTTGTATTGGTCGTGTTCACCATCTCCCCTGGCCAGTCTAGCTCCCTCTCTCCCAACATACTATTTACCTTCACAAAGCTCAGCAGGTCTTTCTTCTTCTCTCCCAGCTTCTTACTGTCACTCTCATCATCCCCAGCTGATACAGCCATGGGACTTGGTGGCTTTTTTCGTTCCCTGTCCTCGTTGTTGTCTTCGTTGGGGTCCTCCCCTGCACCCCCGGAACTGGCGCCAGTGCTCACTGGACCGTTGGAAGCTGTGGCTCCGCTGGAGTGACCACTGCTGCTACCAGTGGTGGTACTGGAATGACTGCCGCCTGATGATCTACTAGTTGTTTTACCGTCCTTGCTGCTACTGCCGCCAGCTGTGTCACATGCTCCGTTTCCTTGGTCTCCCTCTCCATTTGACTTCACGAATACCAGGAAAGAGAAGTGAGGCTTGGCTGGGCAGGATGACGGTGGCGAGCTTGGGTAGAACTCGCCGTCCTCTTCTCCAGCCACTTCTGGCTTTTCTGTGTTCTTTTCCTCTTTCTCCTTCTTCACTTTTATCTCGGATATTTCTTTTTTGTTCTCTTCGTTTTCCTGTTCTGCCTCAGCCTTCTTAATCTTTCGTTTCAACCTGTTGAGAAACCCCATGCGTTTTTTCATGTTTGTTGCAGTTTTGTCGTCAATTGCCTCCTCCATGGTGGCAAATGCAGGTAGAGCGGAGGTTCGTGGCCCGAATTTTTTGTTGAGGCTGAAGGACACCTGGCCTGACTTGCTGAGCTTGATAGCAGCAGCCATAGCAGCTGCAGCTCGCTCCTCTTGCTTCGAACGCTCCCCCTGAAGACCGTTTGTTTCTGGGACTTTCTCTGGGGGCAGCTGGATATCCAGCAGTGCTTGGCGGAGTTCATATTCCGGGCTGGGGGTGGCGGGCTCCTCCAAGGACCCCTGGGGCGCAGCTGCACCCTGAGGTGGGCTGGCTGCCTCCTGAGGACTGGTGTACTTAGTTGGAGTCTTAGATCCTGGGGGCAAGGGTATGGTAGGTAAGCTGATAGAGGCCGGTAGAGGGATTCCCTGAGGTGGTGGCACCAGATCTTTAGGCATTGGTATATTCTGTGGAGACAGTGGTCGAGGACAAGACTTGGGTAAGGCTTCATTGAATGGAGGCAGTGGAGGGAGCTCAGTGGTACCATGATAAAACACCGTGGTTGGGGGGACTGGAATCTCCAGTAGCAGCTCCTCCTCCTCCTCCTCCTCATCATCATCATACAGACAAGACAGAATCCGCTGTCTTTCCAATCCATCGGCACTCTCACTATCAGAATCATCGGAGAGATGGAGAGGGGAACGGGGTCCAGGCAAGCCAATCTCTAGGTCATCACTGGAATCGGACAGTTTACGTCTGGGCGTCTGGCCTCTTTCTGGTCTGTCCTGCCCTGTGCTGTCCCTATCCAGCAGTTCTTGCTCACCGTCCAACTCCTCCCTCGATCTAGGGCTGGAAGCCGAGTCCTTCTCTTCTGAGTCCTCGTCATCTTTCCCAGGTGACGATCTGTAACACACAGAACATTCGACTCACTACATGTATATCATTCAACACGGATATATAAGGTTAGGTTACTTAGTCACATAAGCATAGGTTGTCTGATATAGAAATATTTGATCATAGAATCAAACACGGACAGTATCGACTTTCTCATCGACACATTCTCGACAAAATACAGAATCCCACTGTTCCTGCTATCTGTTAAGACTTAAATGATTAACTGCTGTTATATAAAGGATTTTTAATACGTTGTACAAACAACATGTTAGGACCTGTAACTCTCAAAATTATGCCTACCCTTTAGCAGGTATACTTTTTTAATTTTAGGTGGCTTTTAGCAAAAATTTTCCACATGATTTCCACATAAACTTGCCAGACTTTCATTCTGCAGATATTGAATACCATAATGCTTCACTGATAAAACTTGACTAATACAGCATCACAGTCAACCATAAATATTCAAACCAATTACTTATTACATGTATAGACATCCCTGTAAAAATCTCCAGAAGCATATGATTTCCAATCAGAAGGCTTGTGGATTATAGGTGTTAAATGAATGTCTATGTATCAGATATTGTCTAGGCCTTACTTTGAATGAAGACGAGAATCGGCAAATTCGGTGATTCGGCGTAGCTCTTTCTCCAAGTGCCGTTCTTCTTTGTGTCGTTTGCCACCCAGCTGTCGCCCTACTTCCTTCTGACGTAGCTCTTTCAGGCGCTGGAAACAGTGACGATACAGAAATTCTACAATGCTCAAACATCATCTTATGTGGGTTACTGTGTATATAGTGGTCAATATTCAATATAAGTTTCCCTCAATTTTAAGACCACCTTCAATTAAAGGCTACATCTTTCTGGCTGAAAGGGTGGTCACAAAATGCAGGAACCACTGTAAATGCAAATGTAACAGCAAAGGGATGTGTGTACTGCACATAGATATTTATAGACAGAATTTCTTGCAGCCCAATATTATTACAAACATGAGAAATATCACAGAGATTAATGGTTTGCCCAATATTTTCTTCTTCCATAAAAAAGCATGTTGATAAAGAATATGTACCCCATGTGTGGGATGGAATGGCAAAGTGCCTCCCCCCTCCACAGCTTATTTACATTCTCATACAAGGCACGCACGCAAGATGGAATATTCTTTTCATTAAGAACCCCTGTCTTTCAAGTTTATGTAGGAAGTCTAACCACAGTGGTAGTGGTAGACTTGTAACGGTCACAACCCAGCCAAACATTACCGGTCCCTAGTCCATAAAAGGCAGCCGTCATACATCCCCACCCCCACCCCCCTCCCCCCACAACACACACATCGTTCTGTATTTCATCAGGTTCAGGCGGAGGATGTGTTTCACATCAGACAAGAAACCAAATTACACCGGTTGATCAAACACTACATCAAATATCAATAATCAGACAATCTTGGGAACGGCGATGCATTCCAAAGATTTCCCCCGAGGGGTAAATAGGGAACACCAGTCTGCAGGCGGGTTGCAGGACGGCTGAAGCCGCATGATTGAGTGCGAGAACTACACAGGAGTCATTCACTGCTTCTGACAGAATCTCACCATGACAATGCCTAGGATGTCAATCCACTGCCCATAAATAGCAATATTGAGGGTCACACTGCAGCTGGGAAATACTGTGAAACTTACGATTATATTTTCAGATATTTGTCCTCGAATTCGCTCGAGTTTGTTAATCACTCATTCTGTACATACAATGCGGGAAGGCATGCCCCAGTTGCCCCTCTCATAATGGCCCCTCTCTATAGGGGCTACACTCTGTAATGTGGCCAAAAATATTTGCCACTACTACAATAAATGCGTTTAGTTCCCCCTCTTACAAATGGCCACCTCTCTAATGTAACCTCAATGACCACAATTTGGCAAACGATGGTGTTATTATTAAAGAATCATTGACTACTGCATAAAACGTTTCACATACATTTGCAATATCATCAAATATGCGTACAGACATATGACTTTACTTTCCATGTATCCATCCCAAGTGCCTTTCCAATTAATCCCAGCTAATAAAGACGTTAGGGTATCTAGCTTTTGTACCTGTTTGTGAGCATGATCGTAGGAGTTGATGTGGTTGTCATACTCCTTGTGCTTCAGGTACTGTTTATCACAGAGCTCGCAGTAGAAGCTGGCCTTCAGCTCGGCCAAACTCTCATCTTTTGCACGCTGTCTTTCTTGGTTCTCCTGTAACACAGGCACCAGCGGGTTGATTTTTGAAAACAGACGAGAGCAAAAAATATCATGCGCATTTGTTTTACACATGTTCCGGTACATACTTTTAGGAAAGCTCTGCATTGTAATACTAGTAGCAATGTCCAGGTGAAGTGAATATTCCTGCACATTTACATGCAATAATGATGAACTTCAAAATGAAAGTCAATGTTGGTGGCCAATAATTACGATGGTTGGATACTGCAACCTTATCCACTCCACACCAACATTCTTCTAACCTTGTACTTCTCCTGAAGCTCCTTGGTGTTCTCTTTCTCGCATTCCAACACACGTCGATGTTCGGTTGTCTCATTCGCCTGCTCCAACTGAAAAAAACAAACAAAAAAATTTGAACCTGCAACTAAGAATGGTGAGTGGAATGCAGCATTTTGCGTTAGAGGCAGCAGAAGTAAGTTGTACCTGTGATTGTCTTTTATGTTTTTCTTTATTTTTCTGCATGTAACTTGTGTCTTTTACAAAAATATTTTGTATATGATCATTAAAAATCATTTGTACATTATCATGATTATTCCATGTATAAAGCAGCAGTTGTTTGTGTGAAAGTGCAAGTGAATAAGTAGTCCGTATTAAGACTGTGTTGTATGCAAAGACGACCGACC
>JAAUYG010270905.1_pt1 | contig 10728 bp, 8 predicted proteins | sample 7278091 | NCBI WGS metagenome assembly JAAUYG01 (sample SAMN14350201, study PRJNA611818) | marine sediment metagenome | isolation source: surface marine sediment (0.6m) | place: French Polynesia: Moorea | collected 2018-08
GACCCTGCATGTTTTACTATGTCATTGTATATACCATCGTGCATCCTCACTATCATATCGTTCAACCACCTTTCTTCTCATTTCAGCCATTTTTCTTCATTGTCGGTGAATAATACTGTGTACTAATGTTCCTTGTTGTAACATAAACCGACGTTAAATACAGTTTTATTCTATTCTATTCTATTCTATTCTATTCTAATAAGTGCATCAAATTTATATGATAGAAAGAAAGGCCAAAGGCAAAAAAAGTATATGCAAAATGCATTACCTGTATGAACATTTCATATGCAGAGCCTTGCGGTACGTAACTTAAATCCCGCATTTTCGTACCTTTAGGAAAAAAAACGTACACGACGCACGGATAGTCACATACTGGTATATGGCTGTAGACAGATAAAAATTGTGTTGATTTACCCCAGATAATGTTTTGATCAGCTTTGGAGACACATAGTAAATGAAACACAGGATTCCGTATTTCTGGCCAGGATATAGAAGTGTGACAGTAAGAACTTAAAAGAAGACACCACCATCAAAGCCACCACCACCACCACCGCTGCTACTACTACTACTACTACTACTACTACTACTACTACTACTACTACTACTACTACTACTACTACTACTACTACTACTACTACTACTACTACTAATGCGACTGCTGCTGTTGTTGTTGCTGCTGCAGCTACAACTACTAGTCTATTACTACTGCCGTGTTCTACTGCAGAATTTTCTTACCTTGTATGCGCACTAGCTGAATGAAGCACGTAACCACTATTGCGACGACAAAGCCTGACACACATTGCTTGAAGTGGAAGCGCATCTTGTCCGAAGTTAACTTGCGCGCATTTCTGAAAACCAAAGACACCACTGAAAAATCTTTGATCTTTGTGGCCCTATGTTACTTTGCATTTACCAATATGTGTATTAATGTAAGGGTTTGGTGTGGGTGTGGAGGTCTAATGGCAATCTTATCTTTGTAGGTATATCAGTTGAGGCGAAACTGGACAATACCACATGGATCAGATGATCCTAACATAGGGGATAAATATTCTGATTACATTGAACAAGTCACCGAACGTCATACCTGGCGCACTTGGATTCATTCATAGAGTTATTATCAGAGAGTAATAGTAACAGATGACACAACTCGTCTCCTGTATGAGATAAACCCTTCAAAATGTGAATTTGACTTTTCAAGGTCACTCAAGTGAAATCTGATAGTGCCGCGCTTGTCTTTTATCTTTTGCGCCACACCTGTAATCTTCGGTGCCATGCTAGTAAAGTGTATTTGTCGTGCCGTACCTGAAACTTTTGGCACTACACCAGTAACTTGCACTTTATCCTCAATGCTGGCGATGTCACTCAGTGTTAAATCTTATAGATTAGAGTTACCGCTTAGCATTAGGTATCCTGCAACTGATATTTTCTCTAGGACTGTCTAGGATACTAGTGTCCTCCAGACGTATTATAATGGAGCTGCTCCTCTACAAGCGGTTCACATCCCAATTCCCCTAGACAAACGAACCCAGTGCAGTGCAGGACACCACAATATAAACAAAAATAAATGGAAACGCACTGTGTGGAATGTAAGAAGGTGACAGCTTTCAGTGGAGGACCGCAATTCTTTAGAACAAAGAGTGATAGGTTAAGCTAGGTTAATCTTGAAACGACTGTGTGTCGTTTGCAGGAAATTGAAATTTACACTTGTAAGTAAGAAAGAGGGTGAAGGGTTGTTGGAAAAATTGTTCTAGCTGCCTGGTAATAAGATCCCTGTATTAGGTGATATTCCACTCATGTGTAACATTTTATTCTAAACTAGTTATTTATTCTAAAGTGGTTATTTACTCTAAGTGGTTATTCATCCTAACGCGTTTTTTATTCTAAAGTCTTAATATACAAACGCTTAATCACTATGCCTGAAAGTAGCATCATAAACAAATTTGCAAATAATATGCCAGTTGAAATACATTTACAAGATCCTATAGTCGGAAGATATGCCGCTTGTGGACCGGGTACAAAACTTGAAGAAATGTTTCCAAAGTATGTGCAAACTGGAGACACACAACATACAGTGTATTTTCAAAAACGAATTAAAAGCATGCTTCTTTCATGATGCTAGTTATTCAAAATATAAGGATGTTCCGAATAGTCAGACAGCTGATAGAATATTGATGGATGAAGCTCTCAAAATGTCTGGTAACGAATCATTAGATGGATATCAACGTTCACTAACTGGCATGATACATAAGTTTTTCGAAAAGAAAATTCAAGTGAGGCAAGGATGGCTGGATGAGTTAGCATATAAAAGCCCATTAGACGTAAAGTTCAAAGAAGATCTGTTTCAGTATCCAGCATGGATGAAGTGTGGCGAGCCGATTTACTGGGATGAAAGAATGGAAGAAAGTGGTATCTGAGAAAACGATGTCTACGGACGACGGACGGACGGACGCCCGCCTGACGACAGTAGCTCTGCTGTGTAGTAGCACAAAGCAGAGCAAAAAATTACAAGCTGCTAGTACGGGCTGGTAGATGGGGGTAAATGCTATAAGATAAACATGCCGGGTATGTTATGCCAGTGAGTGGTAGAATAATCTCTGGATGTTTAGGTATACATGTTAATAATGTATCTCTTCCCGAGCCTGACGTTAATGTGGTCAAGGTTGTCATAAATGGAAGGCCTATTAATTATTTTATTTCACTTGACGGAATACGTTTCACTTATCCAGTAGTAAATACTGGGGATTCTATTACCTTTGTGTCGGTGGTGCATATCCTTGAAATAAATGATGCTACTGTCAGTCTATTAATCGAATTAGAGATATAATCTTATCGCAGGTAATGATATATAGATGGGAAAATTAATATTGTTAATGCTATTTGCAAGCGTAGCTACCTGGGATACTGGGAGTCTTAGTTATAATGGCTCTACGGTACCAAACATCACTAACACAAATTCAATCAATCACATCGAAACACGTCATGAACAGAATTACCTAATTTGTATAATTTAATGACCGTTGATATTCGAGACAGCCCAGTGCTTGGTGGCGGAGATATTTTATCATTAAAGAAGATGATGCATCACTTGGTGTCTATGACAGATTGTGATGATTACGGTAGGTGGTAGCGGAATTTGTATAAATTATATTACAGATAAATTAGGGAATTTAAAAGTGAATTAGAAAACATGTTTTCATTATGTTTTTCTCTTTTCGTTTTGAAAGGAGGATTCTCTGAAATGACATAACCAATAGTCACTTTAAGTAGTCCACAGGGTTACTGCGTCAGCCATGGTGGACAATGGTCATGGTTGATTGATTTCTACCGCGTCTAGACCCCCAAGTTAATTGAAACGTAAAAATGTGTGAAATACCTCCAGTAAATCATGCGTCTTATAATTTCGCGTGGATTAGGCTTGAAGGAATTAATTTTGAAAAATCACCCATACTAGTTTCCAGAATCACGAGAGGTGTAGATTGCTATAGAATTTGGTAAGTTAATGAAGATTCACACTAACTGAAAAACTACCTTAGACTTTCCATATTTTGTTTATGGGGTAGCTACACCAGTTACCAGAATCGAGATTGATAGAATATGATGATTCCTGCTAAATGAAAAACCTGTACGGCTGTCAGAAGACCCTCAGACTTGTTACGTTAGCAGTTTGGCTGATTTACTACAACGAAGCATGCTTAGGGGTGCTCCAGAAAATCAATAATACTGACTACATAAACGCGAACTGTAGGGTAAATACGAGCAAGTGCAAACGTGAAAGCCATATAACCCCACCCCCACTTCCGGTATTGATTGCACACCAAACAAGGACCTAACGCCGCTGAGCCCGGTGTTCCGAATTGGCGACCAATCAATCAATATCGTCTATCTTTAAGCCGCTGATCTTTAAGACGAGAACAAAATCAATACCAGACCGTGTTATTAAAATCGCTCAATTCGTGGTATAAATTGGAATAGCTGTGATTTGTGCTGAAATTGCTTAGTTTTAAGTATAAATTCAAGGTATTTAAGGGGTAGATTTTATTTTTACACAGTGCATCACTTTCGGCCAATTACTACCGGTATTTCCTGAGCATAAGAACAGGTCTTTTATTCAAAAAGGCCCATCACAGACCCACAAAAGTGGCGCCGAATAGAAGACCATGGCCTAAAAATCAGGATCTACATGTATATGCCCCGAATAGAAGATGGTACCATAAAGTATAATGTGGATGGGCAAGCCTATAGAATCTACTAACAAGGACGTGTTGGGATTATGTGCTACTGCATTGCACATTCAATTCAATAATTTTTGTGCTAAAAATAAATAAAAGACATCATCAAATGAACTGCGGTGATCATCATTACAAACGTATACACGCACGTTGTATTTCATGCAGGTGTTCGTGCCATATTTTAAAGTATGATTTTGAAAGTCACTCCAGTTGAGGGTATGTAAATCTATCTTCATTTAATTGAAAAATGTTGAGCACATAAATGCGTCCAGTTATTAGCTGTGCTTCATTGTATCAGCAGAGCAGCTCCTGTCGTGATACAGTCGTCCGTCGATCGTCCATCGGGATCGTAAAGAGACATTTTCTCAGACAAACCTTGAAGCCGAGCAATGCCAACATTGTGTGGAATATCTCATACAAATAAAGATATGTACACTTCCATTACTTTACTTTTATTATGTAAACATATCGGCATACATACCGGTATATGTTTTCGTCATGGTCTTATAATTAAGAATGGGTGAGTACCATTTCCAGAATAAATGCAGAATAGACGACCATGGTCTTATATACGGGATTTTTTCCCGTTCATAAGACCATGGTCTTATAAGCGAGCGATCTTATGCTCAAGAATCACCGGTAACTACTACGGTCATTTTGAGTCATTCGGTCCAGTTGTCCCGAAATGGCTTGTAACTCAAAAAGTTCGTCCATAGAGTGAAGGGGATTGAAGTTAGGGACACAGTATACTTGTAGTAAATATATGGGGTAGCATTGACCTTGTGGTTTTCAAGGTCATTTTGGGGGTCATTCAGTGACTTGTCTCAAACTTGATATCCAGTAACACATCGTGTTTGAATTTCTATTAGTGTTTAATGCTAAGCTATCTGATATAGCCTAACTCGACTCCTTAGGAGATAAAAGTCTTCAAAGTCCAAGTGACCTTGACTTTGTCCTTTCAGGGTCACTCAAGGTCCAATCTAATTGTGGATGGAAAGGTTATTGAAACGCCAACAGACAGGAAAGTGCGTGACATAAATCTGGACATCATCGAGGAAGCAAAAAAAAAAAAAATGAAAGTTATCAAGAACACTGACATCTAGAATGGGATGGGAGGCAGCTTCCAGAGGCAAGCAGTGACAGTTAAAGGCCCAGACAACATCCAACCGTCTTTGACTGCTCTGTACAAGAACGCCAAGGCTGCGTGGGAGACACAGAGTGTGGAAATATCATCTTGGAGAATGTATATGCGATGACGGGGAACATGGAACTGCTGCCAGGATACTGAAACTGTCCAAGGTCTTTTGCAACATCTTGCGGCCTAACAATATCACGCATTGTTAGGTCGCGAGATGTTGCAAAAGACCTTGGGGTACCCTGGGGTTCCCAGTTGAACTTGATGAATCAAATTGGAAACGTGTGCAAGACATCTATACTGCATCTTCGAAATATTATGAAAATTAGAAAGCTCGGTATTGAGTTCAACTCCAAAAATAAATAAATAAATAAATAAATAAATAAATAAATAAATAAATAAATTAATTAATTAATTAATTAATTAATTAATTAATTAATTAATTAATTGATTAATTAATTAATTAATTAAATTATTAATAAATAAATAAATAAACGACTATAATTCTATGGTTATTATCAAATAATGGCATATGATTTATCCCTTCTTGCAACGCCAATATTTATGAGAACACTACTTGTAGATCATGTCACATACCGGCATTAGCAGGCGGTTAGGAATTTCTTTGTTATGTATCACATGTCCGAACCTACCATGTTTACACTTATCCCGAACTGTAATGCCTTCGGAATTACAATTTGTGTTGTTTATTCTGTGTGCATATATTGTGTGGAAATCTACATTATTGATATGAGTCTGAATATGGTTGGTGGTTGGGATAGGAGTTGTATCTATCTCAATGGGAAGGATGTGATTAGGATTAAAACAAAACAAAAGAGAAGTAGTTTTAGCATTGTATATACATGGATGACATTAGTTACTTGTAAAACTGTAGCGTGACATGAATGTTTGTGATTTGTCAATAGCTTCGCTGAAAGAACGGCAGATAATGATTACCATAAACGGGGAGCATTGTTCAGATGGATTTATAGAAATAACTTCGATATCACTTTGTTTCAAGAAACCTACAGTGAGTTAATGGTAGAAAATCAGTGGGAAAAATTATATTTAGCCATGGGACTAAACATAGCAGGGGCGTTATGGTGCTTTGTAGAAAGGGTTTAGATATTAAATTAAATATGTTAAAGTAGATGCTAATGGAAGATTTATTGTTATGCTTGTGAAAGTATTAGCCGATAATTTTGTCACAGGTGATAAGTATGAGCCAAATACGCAGATAGATCAACTTGTTTTTCTCGAGGATTCACGCAGCTGAATTCCATTGAAGCATCAAGCGAAAGCATAATTATTCTGTGAGGTGATTGGGATATTGTTCAAAGTGTATTGAAGACAAAACGGTGGCAGGATGGAATTAAAAGGAAAATCGTAGAAAAATTAGACAAAAAATGCTGAAGATTATGAGTCAGAGAATATATGGAACCTACAAAATACACTGAGCAGAATATAGAGCAGATATATAGAATAGATAGATAGATATATTTTTTACGTATAGAGCAGATTAGATTATTATTATACAACTCATAATTTACAAAACCACATTTGTAAAACCAAAATTATTCCACAAGCCCAAGTCCACGACCATAAAGCAATTTAAACAAATTCCAGGTGTGAAAAAGGGTCCAGGCTTCTGGAAGTCCAATGCTTCATTATTAGAATAATCAGAATACTCTGCACTAGTACAAATTACCTTTCAAGAGAGGCTTGATTTCTCTAAAGACGTGCAGGACAAAGTACTATTGTGGGATTTATTGAAATATAAGATTAGACACTTGTCAATGAGAGCCATGCATCAAAGAAGAAAAAGAAATAGAACTATGAAGAAATAGATTTGGAGAAAAAAATTAGTTGAAGCAGAAGAATTGTTAATGATTACATGCGAAAATGAGGAGTTAAGGCATCAAGCAGAAGACTGAAAATTCAGTTAAAAAGATCGAAGATAAGAATACACCTGGAACAATGATCGGGTCAAACAAATGGGCGGAGGGAGAAAAAAGTACATCATACTACACCCTCCTTCTCGACAAAACGCAATTATGCTAAAAAGCATGTAAAAAGAATAGCAAGAGAAGATAGGAGCACAGCTAAAGATTCCAAAGATATTTTTTCTAAATATGGAGAAGCAGTTCTATGAGAATTTGTATGTATATGTCCAGACAAAGTAAACCAGAAAAGAAAAAAAATATTCTAGAAGAGCTATTTGTATCCACTTCAGAAATCCCAGAAGTAAAACAGAATGAATCGTTACTTTGTAATGAGGAGATAACAGTAGAGAAATTTATGTGAAGAAGCTTTGAGCACAATTAAAGACAGGTTTGACTAAGAATTTTTATGAATATTTCTGGAAGTTGATTGCTCCACATCTACTTAACTGTTGTAGGGAAATTTTTAAAGGGGGCATTTATCAGTAACGCAGAAACAAGCAACTATAACTTTATTAGAAAAGCCTAGAAAAGACAGATAAATTAGGTCAGATTGGAGACCATTATCATTTATCTCATCTACAAGACATTGACAAATGTGTTAGCGCTGAGAGTAAGACAGGTTTTATCAAAGCTAATCCATAATAATCAAGTAGAAAGTTAAAAGAAGATACATTGGAGAGGGTATACGAGTGATTGAAGATATTATGATTTACACGGACTAGCAAGTGCTAAACAGTATACAATTTGCTCTAGGCCATAAAACTGCACAGGTGCAAGGTTTGTGTTTATTTTTTGTGTTTTGTATTTTTGGGTTTTTATGTCTGAGAACAGTGTGTTTGTGTATATATGACGTTCCAGAACACACATTTACGCCTATTCTTGTGTGTATTTGTGTAGTCCGAACTAGTCACGTATGGGCCATCATAGTTAACAAAGACACTTTAGTAGCTGAACTTACAAAATCACCGGAGATTCACAAGAAATCCTGTCCGGTAGTTCTGGGGTTAATTATATATGCTGGGGGAGATATACATGGTGAGTCCAACTGCTCACTTAGATTTGAGATTCAGTTAAGTTGCAAAGTAACATTTAAGGGCACTTAGATTTTGAGTGGCAGATCTTGTGCTGTTCTTATATTTTCCAGTAATACTTTGTATTAATCTGGATGCCACATGAGGCATTTTGTGGCCTGTGTTTTCCGCTGTTCCAGCAGTCCTTCCTGTATTGATTGTTTTCAGATACATATTTGTTTCCATTATGGAACTTCTTTGTATCGTTCCAAAAGGTTTATTCATGAAAGTTGTTTAGCGATAATCTTGTTCTTTCCAAATACACCTGTAGTTGAAGTTAATACAATCATGTACCTGCAAACCGGGTCAGAATTCGGACTAATAGAATGTAGAACACACGTCAACGCAACAAATCTTCCACGCACGCTTTATATATTAGCATCATTAGTTTAAATAAATATAAAATACGAAGGGTGTTGTTAAATTACGGGTACTTTGCTCCGTTTCCACCAAGATTTGCCATATATTATTGTGAGTTTTTCCTTGAAATATGGTGACACGACACGTCTTGATTGTTCCCATGTGATGCCAGTCAGATAACCAGTCCACTAGAACAACACGGGCAGATAAGACTCAGCCTGTACGTTAATTAAAAAGGACTGTATGTATAAATCATGGGTATTTCAGAACTAGGAAGAATTAATGTGTAAAAACTTACCAGCCATCAAACTGTCGCTCGGTAATTTTTCTCGATAGAGATCCGCATAGCGATAACTGTTAATCCCTCACCAGTGCCAGAACATCTTGCTATCACTCTCTACCTTACGACACCAACAACCCAAGTATCTCACACTGGAAACCAACAATCAGCAGTGATTCAGACGAGTTAGTCATATGCATAATTTTTTTTCATCATCAATTTTTCTATGTTCACCTCGCCTGTTTTCACCACGAGCGGGTATAATATATGACAACAATCTTCGGTGAAGTACCTTTACCTGGTCAGGTTATATTACCTTTATAGCGGCGCCCTGCAGTGAAACGTAAAATCAATATGTCGCCCAAAGTTGCCCCTTGACCTTTCTTATCTGTTAGTTTTGCGGACAGGTATTATAATATCCTTGGTATCCTGCAATAAAGCACATATTAGAGCACGCAGGCGGCGTGAATGATGATGGTCACTCAGAAGAGGATTTCAGTTCCGTCCATGGTAACGGTCACCATTACTATTACCTTATCAGTTCGAAGCCGTTGCTTAGTCATAATTTGAAGTACTTTTATATAACATCCTCTGCAGGTGAATGGAACCTGTGGGTCTTCTGCCCATCACCCCGATTTTAGACCTTGGTTTTGCTTTATATGTCTAAACAACTGTTTGTATTTCTTCATTAGATAGACTAAATATAGAATGGTACACACGACCAAAATGTTCAATGAAAGTGGATTAATGATTTTGGCAAATTCCTAGTCTATATGACCTTTAAGTAACTCGTGTCCATGCATATAACATGCAGTTTAAACTTCGAACTGCATCAAGCAATCGAAAACACGTCTCAAGGATAGTTACATGTACATATTCGAAGTGCACACCTCAAAGCCCTGTCTCATACCTTTCAACCACGAGTCTTTCAATTATGGATAGCTTAAGCAACTTTATGGCGGCCCGAGGAAGTCCTAAATACAGAAATTTCAATATAGACTACCAGTCAAGATGTCGACCAGGTTTCTTTGTACATGACTTACGGTACGGCGGCTGTGGGTGACGCCTGTCGAGTACCGGGTGCGGGGAGAGGGGGGGGGGGGGGAGAGCATTTAAAACACACACAAGCATATTGCTACTACTCATGCTACTCGTGCTGTCACATTTACGGCACCTTCCCAATCATTACATACCACTGTGGCGACGTCCTGTCATTATACACGGTATCTGTGACACTGCAAATGCTTTCAACAGCGCGTGCATCTCAAAGAAGCAGTTTATTGACAGACGAATGCCACCAATAAGAGACGCATTGCCATCAATAACATTGACATCAACTGTAAACGCAATATAGTGGGGTGACTGGGTGTCTTCGGGTTCCTATTGAATCTGAAGTACAAAATGTACATTTACAGTCCCATAGTTTTTCTTTAACGCACCACAGACAGTAATTACGTCTTTGGATTTTCTTATATTTTCACATATGTTGTCCAGAGTGTATCTTGAATGTATTCAAGATATACTTCTATACATTGCATAATTCTACACATTGCATATTTTTAGCTTCGGTTATTTAATTGTTTTACGGTAGTTTGAGTTGGACTATATTGTACCTATAATGTGTATGCAACTTGTTTTGCAGGTTTTTTTATATGTAAAGCGCTTTGAGCACTTTTGTGTTAAGTGCGCTCTACAAGAACCAATAATAATA
>JAAUYG010077809.1_pt1 | contig 10727 bp, 6 predicted proteins | sample 7278091 | NCBI WGS metagenome assembly JAAUYG01 (sample SAMN14350201, study PRJNA611818) | marine sediment metagenome | isolation source: surface marine sediment (0.6m) | place: French Polynesia: Moorea | collected 2018-08
CCGCTACTACTATAAATGTATTGACTTCTCCCTCTCGCCAAAGGCCACCCCTCTAATGTGGCCACAATTTCTTGGCAAATAGGGTGGCCTTATTAGAGAGGGACTACTGTATATTCAGTTATGAACCTATCAACCAAGCCACACTGCGAGTGAGGGTATATAATTTCTTTAATCTAGTAACTGAAGTCATTTACTGGCAACAATATAATTACCTTATACAAAACATCGATAGCATTTACGTTGGATCATAATTATCAGAGGTTAATTATAACAACGTTAATTACAAGTCACCTGCACTGCAGATTCACAGATGTTTTTAATGCTCAAAATTTTTTTTACACACATTCAGGATTTGACAGGCATGTTTTTTTACAGTTGCTTTTAATAGAGACAACATTGCAGAGTATAGCAAATACTACCTGCATTGATGGTGGCGAGAAGGTGACTGTAGCATAGATATGGCTGTGCTCCATCACTCGCTCTCTCTGAGGCTCAATTTCAAACACATCTGTGAATTTCTGTGAATGTTTGCTGATGACTGATTTCACAGAGAGGGCAACATCACACGGCACCTGGTAAAGAACGTCAAAACACTTTTCAATATAATAGTAGGAGTAAACCGTATAAATATATACCCTAAAGCAAAAAAATGTTCAGAGAAATTATTTGTTGCAATTCGGAAGTCTGCGCAGGTTTGCTAAAATTGAAACTACCATTCCCAGTGACAATGTTCTATGAATATACAGTGGAACCTGTGAATTAGGGACACCCAAGGGACTGTCAAAAACTGTCCTGAATTCTGAGGTGGTCTTATTTCTCAGGTCCATTTCTATGTAATGAATAAACCTAGGGGCTGAAGTAGCTGTCCTTAATTCCCAGGTTGTCCCTATTTGTCAGGCCTCGGTTTCATAAAACTTTAAAGACGTCTTTACATAGGCTAGCAGGCCTATGTAAAGACGTCTTTATCTTTTATGAAACAGAGCCCACGTGGTCTTAAAGACCGGTTTCACTGTATTACATGCATCAGCTGAAATTAAACTGTGACTATTTAGCTCTGCTTGATTATGTACAACCAAATAAAAAAGTATCTCTGAAATGCTCATACTCACTTTGTTATTGTTGGAGATTTTGAATCTGGCCTGAGCTTTGGTGCCAACAAGTACATTGCTGAAGACGAACTTGTTCTCATTCTCCCCATACACCCCGCCAGTGTGTGTGCCGTGGGTGTGCTGCCACACACTCAGATTCTTACAGACACGGTGCTCCTCGAATATTGTCCCAATGTCATCCACATTGATAGCTGGAATGCAGGAGTCTGCGATGAGGCGGTAGGGGATCCCGTGGGGGTGGTCCTCCGGATTCCGGTTTGTTATGTCAATGGAAATATCCTGAAAATGGGACAAACAGAAAATGAATATTTTTTTTTCTAGGTTCACATTTTACTTTTATGTAGCAATTAAAGTACATGTGTATTGCTTTGGTCATCTGTATCAATCACCAGTACCAGTAGTTAGATTTGGGCTCCGGTTCAGAGCCTGATTAAATTGGTATATCTTCCTTCATTAGTGTGAAGATTTTACAATACAGGGAATGAATCATATTATTGTATATAATATATCTTATATTAATGATGCTACATGTGGCACTTATGGATGAATTTCATGCTCTTTGCAATAAATCATTAAAACCAGTTGAGTTCTAAAAGTTCCTAATACAGTGAAACCACCCATTGGCCATAAAATTGTGGTCTCTCAAGACAGGTGGTCTCTGGTGATAGGTTCTATTACAATGAATACAGGAGCTTCTGCCAGGAGTATTTGGTCTTTCAAGACCGGTGGTCTCTCATGGCAGTAGTCTCTCAAGACATGTTTCACTGTACCAGTACTGGCTGGTAGGTTTGTACTTGCAGTGGTGAGAAGACAGACTTACCTCAGCAGAATGACCTTGAGTCTCTGCTATGCAGTCGACCGTGACGGTGACCTGACTTCCGGGGTACAGTGTACTGTAGGCAGGGAATATGGTAAACATCCCAAGGGTCAGTCTGGATGTGGGGGCGCCACCGGCAGGGGCACCCACGTCTTGTCTGGAATGTAGTCGAACCCGCTGTAAAGATCACCTGTATATAACGACTACCTGCTTATAAAGACCACATTTTACAGCTAGTCCCGGGGGGTATACTTCTCATGTTACTGTACCTGCATATAAAGACCACCTGTGTATAACGACCATATTTTGGGGGTCCCTATGGTGGTCTTTATATACAAGTGTCACTGTATATACAAAGTAAGATGTTGACAGATCAAAACTCCTGGATCAGTACATATGTATTACCTTCAGAATATGGTAAAAGAAAAACAGTTGGTTGAATTAAATTAGGTCTGCCAATTGGTGCTGAAAATCTGGTTGGCATTTACCTGCAACAATTTTCATGTTTGGATCCAAAGATTCCAAATTAACGTGATCATGCATGCATGCATGTTAACTATTCAAATGACTTTAAATGACCGCTGTTACACACATAGAATTATTTTAGCATATGGCTGTGTGGCTAATCAATGTTACTGTGGTGTATAGGCAGTCATAACCCAGTCTCACGATTATGATGAATACACATGTACATGTCAAGTATGGAAACTTTATTTCAATGAATGTATGGTGACCCATAATGTTACTGCATGTGCTCTCCCCCCCCCCCCCTCCGATCACCCCCAAGTAATCAATATAAATGGTAATCTATGGTTACATATATGCATATGGTAATCTATGGTTATATATATGCTTCATAATGAAATAAATCATGTCTATGGTTACAGGATGCAATGAATCCATGGTGACTCAAGGTTACAACAGGTATTCCAGCCCATTTATAGCAGTACATACTGTGCACATGGACTCATTTTCAACTTGGGAATGATATAAATTGGTTCTAAATAATATTAACAGTTTATTATTCAAGGGGGAGGGGCTATAAACAATAATTGACTGACTCCATTCTTTTGATTTAAGGCACATGCTAAATCTTCCATCCTAGCTGTTTCGTCCATGGTACATTATTTTAATCACATAATTGCTGGACTCCTACATTGGGTAACAAAGCTTATATCTTGAATACCACCCTGCATGTACTGCTATCAGTGTGTACTTGGATACCCCGGTAGGTTCCAATATGTACCTAATGCCACTTAGGTAAATCTCACTGTGAGATATTTGTTTACTGTGTTGATTTCAGGGAACGCACCCAGTTCTGAGAATGTAGTGAAAGGTTGTGGAACATTGGCCTACTTTCTTGGAAAAGCACGGAGACTCAGGGATGCTGAGGCATCGAGAGTGAGAGAATGCTATAACTCGGCCTCGATATGCTATAGGGGTTCGATTTGCTGACGCCAGTTGAGACTGTTTGCTGAAACTGGAGGTGATTTGTGAGTGATCGATAAACTAAAAAGCATGTTCAAATCGATAAACTAAAAGATTTTTCAACTTTGTGGCATGGTTAGTAAATCAGCAGGAAATAACTGCTGACAAAAGGCTGAAGGTTCGAGTAGCTAAATTGGGAAATGCCTGTTTAGTGAGGAGTTATGACGCTGTCAGGTGAAAAACTAGTTGTTTTGTGACGGAACTGTATTGAGATTTTCTACAGCAGTTGTGCTGTGTGTTAAAAGCCAGTTTAGCAGTTGTTTCCTAGCATGGGGAAGCGAGAAACAACCAGGAGAGGGCGTAATGCCTTCCATTGAGTCAATCACTGCAGTAGTGATTCTGGGTACGTCTGTCAGTATGTGGTTGGTGCATGGCCTGCAAACAAGGGTCAAGTCTGCCCGATGAATAACTACTCGTGTGCACGCTATGTGCTAGGTCTGTGAAGTTACAAGAACTGCCATTCAAGGACAATACCTGTCACATTTACCAAACAGAATTGTCACAACTATAATCTCAGGATTCACTTTTAAAACTCAGGATTATTCAGAAGTGTACCCTATTGTGATATCGCACCACTTTGATGTGAACTAGACAGGGAGTGTATCTGTGTATTTGAGCTTTGGTATTATTTTGTACAACTTGACTGTTGCTGTGTTTGTGCTGAAATTTGAAGGGGTGATAGTTGTATTGTTCATCAAATTCTTGTAAATTTTCTAATTTCCAATTCAGAAATTACTTTTAATAATAAACATTCTAACCTTCCTTTGACTGTGTCTTATCCTTATCTTGTTTGACTTTGTCATAAATGTTCTGCGAACTCACAACAAAAAGAACCAAGGTGTTTAAATATCCACCGTAACAGTACTTAAATAAATAGTTTAAGTCACCTGAAGAAGACATAAAATTCAACTCTACATGTACAAAATCACCGCAAATATTGACAGCATAGCAAGTAAATATTACAATCACGGTCATATGATAACATATTCTGTGTGTGACTCAGAGGACAAAGTCAACTAAAACTCTACATCTACATATACATCAATACTAACCATGCATGTTAATTCCCATTCATGCAAAAGAGCATGCAAAAAAGTGTACACTCAGAGGCGAAAAGAGTTTGACCCAATCACACAATCATGCAATAATTTATGTGTTTGTATGGCAAAACGGAAGTGCATTTTCAAGGCAAACAAGAAACCTACAGGGATGGATGGTGATGATGCATTAAAGAGCTACTGAAGAGAACTACATGTATTACATAAAACTAGAAAGTGCAAGTGGGGGCATGCATATATGCATACATGTATATTTCTTACGGGATAAAGAAAAAAAGGGTTTTTTTGTGCACCGTGGGATGAAATGACGTGTCAGCAACCATGTATACCTGAACTTTCGCACCGTTTTTTCTGGCTTCAGTGTGGTGGGGAATTGTGAAAGGTCCCCTTCACTGCAGAGTGAAGTGAAAGTCAATAGCTAATACCACTGGATTATGCCACCATTCTATCCTTTGACTGTACCACTGCTACCCATTCAAATTACCAAAAAAAAGTCTTAAAATCTTGTGTATTCTTACAGGTCGTACAATTTATACTAAAGGTACAATTAAAGTAATTACACATATTATTAACATAATAAGATTTTGTCAACATCCGTTCTTTACTGTGTTTTAAACAGTGAAAATCCTTTCTGACATCACATGGGTTACATCTTAGATTAATGCAGATGCATAGTACTAGGTGTTAGCCTTGCATCTTTTCTCTATTTAGTACCGCCACTATACATTTTTTATCCATGCTACCACCTACCTGCAAACTACCCTAGCATAAAACTTACAATGCTCTGAATTCTACTCTACAGATGAAAACAGAATGTTATCAGAAATAGCCAAACCAAAGTTAAATTTCACTGCATTTCAGAGAAACTAATAATAATTTGTATTTAACACTCTAGACTATATTTTGTTTTGAAGTCCTTCATAAAATTCTCACACTAATATGGATCAACTGACCTGATGGATTCAGCTTTCCGTGGTTTTCCGGATCTTCCGGAGCTACTACCATCCCTGGATTTGCTCATTTTCTCATTGCGGACTAGTGGCTTGAGAGAGTCGTGAACCACAGACCTAATTTGCATATATCCACAGAAATGCATGCAGTGAAAACATTATGCGTGATTTACATATTCTAAACTTACTGTAACAAACTTTACTATGTAACACGAATAATACATATCTCAGTGTAACACTAAAGTTTTAAATAGTTGTGTGAATAGTGGGTTACAATGAAACATTGGCTGTTTAACATGCTAACTATGGAAGCACTTTCACTGTGGAAAATAGAGGCGACTTATAAACATGCAAAACAACCAAGTGATGGCAAAAATTACGTGATACATAAATGTTTATCATGACAAACTCACAATAAAAAAATGTCTATTTAAAGTGTTAAAGAAATAAATCATTGGAAACCAAGAATTAAGCGATCAAGTTTTCATCATCATCACCCTCCTGGCACCCACATCAAGAAGGATACACCTTCTGCTCATAAGCAGACAGAAATCCGACTGTGGTTATACAAACATAGACCATACTGCAATGTAACAACTCTCTTCCAATTTTGAATGCACCCAAAGGACTTAGTGTACCTCACTTTTATTGAGAACGACATATCAGATATGCTAATGTTGTGTTCATATGCAAAAGCTGACTTACGTCCGTCCCTTGCGATCCTCCTGTCTAAGATCCCGGATCATCTTTGTGATGGTGTACTTGAACTCAAACTCCCCTTTGTTTTCCAGGGTGAATGTCTTCGTTTTCTTGTTCCCGATGGCCAGGGAGCCAAAGTTGATGTCGTTGACAGGGTAGACATTGTATCTGGTAAAGAATGTGAACGGAATGTGTTTTTGATAAGTACATGTGCAACTAAGTTACATGTAGCACAGGCACTGAAGTACATGTATATATATATTCACATAGGGGACGAAACCCAACAAGCATCGATGCCGTTAATGCTGATCTGTTTCCAAATCAGTTGTTACTCATGCTGTATTCATTGTTAGCACACATGCTTCAACAAGCACAGAGCAGAGTGTCTATAGGCCTTCCACATTTTTCTGTAGAGGCACAGCCATAAAATTGTAGGTTTAACATGCCAAGTCAGCATTTAATTGAAAACATTATTTTTTCTAGTTAATCTTTTAAGGCTTTTCTAAAGGAGCTGTGCATTTAATGACATGAATACTGCATTAGTGGAGCCACGATATCAATAGCAGCTGCAGTGGTATACTGCTAGCAGTAATGGTATCATACACAATGTCCCTTGTTACCAGATGGCTAGAAAACCTAGCTGTCTCATAGAGCTGTGAGATGCTAATACATGTAGGTTCCTAAAGAAGCAGGAGGTTGTACATGTTGACTATGCCATCACATCAATCCCAATAAAATATCATCCTCAGTAAATAAGCAACTAAAAATACCGGTACAGTGGTCCCTCTGTTAGTGGCCAGTGTCAACAGAGGCCACCCTCTCTAATGTGGCCACAAATTTTTGGCCCTACTACTATAAACATGATAAATGCATTTACTTTTCCCTCTCACCAAAAGCCATCTCTCTAATGTGGCCACAAGTTCTTGGCAAAGAGGGTGGCCTTATTAGAGGGGGACTACTGTTGTCCCAATTGTCTTATTGATCCTTGCAAGATTACTTCTAAACACAAGATTATATTTTATTATTATTTTTTGTTTTGTTAAACGATCTCAAAAGCCCTAACACATGGAGAGAGGTGAACCTACTTGCTGAAGACGGAGGTGACGGTCAGTTTGATAGGAATGCTGGCGATGGTTTCCCCGGTCTCCCCGAGGGACGGCTCAATCACCTGACACCGGAGTACTGGCTGCTCCTTGACAACCACCTCGCGGTCTGACCGAAACACCACCTGAACCTGATGTTAGAGAAGACAGGTAGTGATTCTATCACAGCCAGCAGTCCTTCGTACATCACAATTAAATACTAACTTACATTTGTGTTTAATTAATGTGACCTTCTACTGAGTAAAAGCCCTGAGTAAAAATATATGAATATTTTTAAGCCTATAACATTGCACAAACTAAGGTTCAAGCTTAAACATCATTAACTTTAAAGTACAGTCAAACCTGCTCTAAAGACCACTTGCATATAAAGCCCACTTGCTTATAAAGACCATATTTTACAGGTCCCCAGGTGTCTACCTTCCATGCTATTGAACCTGCATATGAAAACCACCTGTATATAAGGACCACAACCTGTTGGTCCCTAGAGTTTTCTATTCACAAGTTTCAACAGAGAAAATAAACTTTTGAACATGCTATGGCTATGTCGGTTCAAGTGATATCCAAGGACAGAGTGCCCCCCCAACAAAAAAAAAAAAAAAAAAAAAAAACTCTAGCGTATACTTACCTGTACAGCTCTGTGGTCAGATGTAGGTAACATGACTCTGTCCGGTATAACAGAGAACATACGGCCGACCTCCTCTGGACAACTGTCAGTGTAGTTAAACACAAACCTGGAACAACATAACAAGGTATAGACAGTGTACAGTAGTCCCCTTCTTAAAGGAGTCCTGCCCAGAAATTGTGACCTCACTAGTGAGGTGGCTTTGGCAAGAGGGAGAAATACATGCGTTAATAGCAGAAGTTTTTTTCGCCATACATATACTATAGAGAGTAGCATCTGTTGAGAGTAGCCACTAAGAGAATGACCACGCTAAATATTCAAACTTCAGTATTTAGCTAAATGTCCAGTGATGGTTAGTTGTTAATTCAGGCTGGCTAGTTGATCGAATATGGCACAATTTAAACCATAACCTGCTTAGCCAAATCTGATTTCATGCATACCTTGAATAGTTTGGCAAAGGGGAGGGGGGGGGGAGGAGGAGTTCAGTCACTGGAGAGCTAGTCCTGTAGTACAGAGCATAAGGCAATCGGTTGAATTCCCCAAAACATTACAGCTATTAAATTACAAGTACTTACCGGCACATTATATCATATTTCCCCTTGTTTTTCAGGCTGCATATTTGCTTCTGCTCATCAAACACTCGCATCACACCAAAGTCAATGCCACCATCAGCTCCTATGGAGGAAATGCAATATAGGATAAGCATTAGCAAGTCTACAGGGTGATCTTTAAATAGGCTAGTTCAAGGCCACCCCACCAAAACAAAACAAAACAAAAAAACAACAAAAAAACAAAGGTTCAGCATCACGCAGAAGAAGACTTATTGAAAACTTGTGAATCCAACATTAATCTTTAAGCTTGAAAATTACTATTAGCTGTTGCCAAAGTGACTGAACAGTACAGACTGAACATTTTACAAGGAACGGAGTCCAGCATCAAGGTTCTTGCAAAAAAAAAAAAAAACCCTACATTTTTAAGTCCAAGTCTTATAGACAATCATAGTGCTAAGACTGTTGGCTAAAGTCAAAACTTAGGCCAATGAATTTTTTGAGAACTCCATGCAGCCCAAGAATTCATTCTGCTCAACCAAGGACGGTTTCTGAACTTGAAGATATTTTGAGGGATTGGGCCCATGTTACCGTAATTACCTTTGGGAAAGCTCATATCCAGAGCAACATCATAGGCCTCAGCATGGACCTGAACATTCTCTGTCTGGACCAGGCCCATGATGTTATCTTTGTCTGAGACCTATACAGAAAATAAATAATATACCAAACATGTTACCTGTATATATATATATGTATAGCAAAACCTTGGTCAAAAATCAGTGATACATGCGATGTAATATCAGTCTTTTTTGTCAGACTTCTTACTCATTAAGACCGCCCATGACTCATGTTCTCAAATGAATACATGTGTCTTGATTCTAAGACTATTAGTCTCTGGCTGAACGGGTGGGTTTAAAAGTTTAAGACCACCTGAATGTGAGAACACCGGCTTACGGATGAATGAGTGAGCTTAACATGTACATGTTGGGTCTCTGCATGGTCATCTCAGAGTTAGCACTACTTCAGAAGTGCAACTACATGGGAGGACAAAAACAATAAACTTAACAGCGGTGTCCCTGCATTTTAAGACCACCCATTCAGCCAGAAAATTGACGGTGGTCTTAAAATTAAGGGATATTTATACTGAAAAGAAAGGAGTGGTGCCATATCGATGGTCTTAAAATACATTTATATATATTATCAGTAATATAACATTATACAGGTAAACCAATAACAAGAATTTTTATAATATCCTTTCTATTACTAAAAGCTTGGTTTTCTAGGTACCTCAGTATGAAGATTTTGTAGACGCGCATCACACTACTTCAGTTTTTGAATGCCTAAAACTTATAGTTTCATCATAAAAATTATCTCATATTTATGGAATACTTCATAAATATCAGAATCATACATCCTGAATGCCATTGCTATAAAAGGTTGTAGGAGTGCTTCGAGCAGTTGGGTGAGATGGTTCAGTGAAAATGACCTAGTATAAAAAAAGGAAGTTAAAAATTGCAAATATATTCAAGTGACCAGCTACCAAAAAGTTGCAATTTAAAAACGAATGAACTCACTTCAAGTCGGATTGCCTTTTTGTTGGTGTACACAGGCTTCATTGCCCGGAAATAAGCATTGAGCGCAAACTCAGATTTCGCCTCAATCACGCCGCTCTCCTGAGACACGGAGAAATCATCGCCGAGGTTCTCCAGGCCGTTAAGTCGCCAGGCAACCGGGAGGAGGGTGGAGTTACGCAGGTATAGCGTCTTCGTGTCTTTTCTGTGCAGGAGAACCTGAAAGAAAGACAGCACGTGGGGTTTTCAGGTGATATGTTGCACAGAATCAGTTTGGTGGTTTGGAGATAATTGCAACAACCCATTGACTGATGGATTAATAAATTGATAAATACCAAACCCCAGTCTTCCAAAGCCTTCTTGAATTCAAAGGATTACTGGAGGTGATTATGAACAGAGCAAGAAAATGTATTATGTGGCATGAATAAAACGGAAATCTAGGCCAGAGTGCTCAGAAGAATTAATTTAAATCTTCTTTCTTCCTTTCTTCGGTTCTTTCTTTCTTTGTTTCTTTCTTTCGTTCTTTCTTTGTTTCTGTTATTCTTTCTTTCTTTCTTTTTTCCTTTTCTTTCATTCTTTCTTTTTTTCTGTCTTCCTTCTTCCCTCCCCTTCATTCCTTCCCTTATTTATTATTGTCTGGCCTACCTTCTCAAACTGCAGAATTTTTCTGTCGAGCTCCAGTTCTGGGCGGACCCCGTAACACAGAAGCTTGAAGATGACTGGCTCAGGATTCTCCTTCACGCAGCAAATCAAGGCATCTTC
>JAAUYG010059464.1_pt1 | contig 10726 bp, 7 predicted proteins | sample 7278091 | NCBI WGS metagenome assembly JAAUYG01 (sample SAMN14350201, study PRJNA611818) | marine sediment metagenome | isolation source: surface marine sediment (0.6m) | place: French Polynesia: Moorea | collected 2018-08
AATTATTACAAATCTAATCATAAATTTCATGTAGAGTGTCAAGGGTTGCCTATATTATAAGAACTTTTGTTGAAAATATATACAAAAGAAACTTATTTGCCATTCTGAAAGTCACTTGGAATTTTCATGTAAAGTGAATAACCGCCATAATAATAATAATAATATGATGTCCCTATGTAGTGCTTTGAGTCTAAGGTTGAAGGCATCATGCACACTTACTCTTAAATTTGTTTACTTATCCGGAAAGTTCGCATTTAATAGTCATCTACTTCACTAAAACATGTTAAGTTTTTTTAATAAAGCAGAACCTTTAGACAGGAAGCAATGTTAAGGATCTATTCTTGCAAAAGAACTTAGAGATCTTGAGTTTGTGCAAATTGCTATGCTTTTAGAATCATTTACTTGGCGGTCCATTATTATTCCTGAGGTCCATTGACTATGTTGGTAGGATGTGGGACCCGAGATCATGCAAGTACACTGGTTTATAAGGTCACTATTCCACAAACTGTCACTTCCTACAATGCCTTCAGATAAAAAGCTTACTTAACCTAATTTTGATGCATCCATTTCTATAACATGTAATATTGTATGTATGTTTAATTATTTCGATTCTGTAGTGCACTATACACGTCATGTTAACAAATTCTGACAGATCAAACTAATTCAAAATACACCCAGAACCTAGGCCAACCCCCGAAAGTCTCGAGGATTGTGGTTGGGTGCTAAAATGTTTTCCAACTCGGGTTGGCCTAAGAATATATATATATATATATATATATATGTCTATATACTGAGATCACTATAAGACTATGCTACACGACATGCAATAGATACATGTTAGACATGTGTATATTTGTACTTTTGGATTACATGTATATGTCATGTCATATTAATGCCACACAACAAAGCATATACTAGTTTTATACATCATATTGTTAACCCTTACAATTTACAAAATAAACTCACTACTTACAGTTCACAGCCAGGTAAACCCATGATCCATTGTTGTTGGATGATTCCTCGTTTTCCACGATGACAATTTTACATTCATACCATCCCTCGTCCTCTAGGCGAATGTCTGTGAGCTCTATGCTAGCCGGCTGCACCAGCTCCACCCGTCCCTGGTAGCCAGTGTCAACGTGTGGTGGGTAATCGTCAAACTGTATGAAGATGGGAACCTCGATGCCATCCTTGTGCCACTGAATGATATGCTTGATGCCTGGCGGGGGAAATTCTACTTCACAGTCCAGAATCTTACTGCCACCAATGCTTGCCGATTTCCTCACAGATCTGCGCTGCAGCGATCGACTTCGGAAGTATCCAAACCCTGAAGATATATAGATAGAAAGTTTATCCGCACTTTTATTCACCAAAGGAGATGGTAAAATGAAACCGCCAGGCTCGAGTTCTTAAAAATACTACTAAAGTCTTAAATTTTTAGCTACCAGTAAGTCATATTCTTAGCCAATTGTTGACTTAAGTCAAACCTTAAACATAAAGGTATTTTCGAGAACTCTGGCCCTGGTTATCCAGACAGCTCTGTAATAGCTCACAAGCTGGAGGCCTTAAAAAAAGCACAACTGAATTCACCTCGAGATATTTCACATTTTCTCAGCCACCGATAGCTTAACAATACATGTACTTCCCTATATCAAACTTGCAGCAACAGCCTGTACAACGCGATCAGCGGGAACCAACTTTAGCGATCCCCAGGCTAACTTTGGCGGCAAATATCGCTACTGTGAGTACCTGTGAGTACCTGTGAGTACCTGTGTATGCAGTCCTCTTGTTTATTCAAGAATTAACAGCAAACAAAACATTAAACCACCATGAAAATGATTATACAGATGACAAAATCAATATATCCAGTACATCAGCACACACTAGTTACATCCTGCACCACATCGCATAATAAATCCGTATACAACAACTTTGTGAAAATGGTGGTTGACAAATATGACTAAATCACATGATTCAATCCAAAACGGGGCATTACCAAACTCACACTGATGGACGGGGAGGGGGGGGTCAATCATTTCCGGCACATTTGGCACAAACCTTTCAATAACTCTAGTCTAAAACTACCAACTCTACCAGCAGTTGATTTTGGGTGTACAGTGGTCCCCCTATAATAAGGACACCCCTTCTGCCAAACAATTCTGTCCTGAGAGGTGTCCTTTGGTGAGAGGGAGTATTACATTCATAGTACTTGCTGCCAAAAATTTGTGTCCTTTCTAGAGGGGTGTCCTCTCTATTAGAGTGTCCTTTAAGAGAGGGACCACTGTACATGCACTGTATGCTTTAAATGTATTACTGGTACACATTTTCACATTAATTCTAGCCCTACCACTAAATATTTTTTTTCCTTTCATTTTGAGTACCTGATGAGGATATGGCTGCCACAATTTGCTTAAACGCTTTATCATTATTTGAGACAAACACTGTGTTACAGATACTTAATATCACGCAATGGGTATAAGTTGATTTATGTAAAACGACTAATATTTCACATAACACTGCACTTCATGGATTCCTGAATGGTCTTAAAATAAACACGTTCTTGCTTCTGATCAGGAATTCCAGTTTGTAGACCTGTTTTTACTGTAAATGCACAGAATTGAGAATTTGTAGAAAAAAAGACATAATCTCCCCAATTTCAGCACCTGCAAACCATTGCATCTTTTGTCCATTCATTTCCCTTCCCAAGGCACACACAGCCACACCCAGCAGTTTTGTCATTTACATAACAAATCCCCGTTGCCCGGTTCTGCGCTGAACCCGGGGGTACCGCTGGTTGTGAGGACCCAGCCCCGGCCCGCAATGGTGGCATGGGGGGACAGTAACAAGCCTCAACTCCCTGCTTCTGAATAGCCGTGCTGCCACAATGCTCCACGGACACAAATTTGCAATTCCAGTCATTTATATTTTGGGTCCCGGGTCAGACATGGAGTAGAAGTCAGGCAGACTGGAGTTTTTGTGCTGCTTCTGTCTTATTGAATCCTGGTTTCATTCCTCTCTCTAAGACCCCGCACAATGTAGCCGTCGACTCTAGGGAATACTGCACCTCGCAACAAGCACCCCATTTCGGGTTTCTGGCCCGGGTGTTACTACAGGCGGACATCAGAGTCTAAGGAGACCATGGCCGGAATAGATTGCCTCATGTATCAATTATGTACATGGACCAACATCCTTTATACGGTTACCTAGACCTAGGAATATATATCTATATCCAATTTCCATCCTGTCCCATTTATAACTCCGTCAACTAATGCCTGGCGGTATCTTTCACCCAGAAAACCAAGAATGCATACATGTGTAACTACTCTTATAATCAGATACATTATCTTGCCACCCTGACAACCCCAGATCAACAAGTAATTAAATGCTTCATAAATAGCAAATTATCAAGAAAGTTTCGATAGGTACATTTCTCTTGCTACATAATCACACTGCGGAACCACCTCTGTACAATGGTCCCTGCGATTTAAGACCATCCAATTAACAATTTCCTCCATTTTAAGACCAGCCATCGGTGCATAACTTGTATATTTTCAATATAAATACCCCTCCATTTTAAGACCACCTTCAATTTCAGACCACATTTATCTAACTGAATGGGTGGTCTTAAAATTCAGGGACCACTGTAATGCCCCGATGTAAACCAAACTTGCCACCCATAATCAATATCATGTATGTTAAGCGCAATGATACTGTATAGAGTTCCAGCATTTACAGAGGCTTAAAGCCATTAACTGCATGCTGGTGGATTAGCCATCCCTGTAATGATTTAAGCATGTTTTATCCTTTTAACCATATCAGGGAGTCATGGCGTCTTGTAAAAATCATTAACCCCAAGTCAATCAAATATTTTTACAATCCATCGGTTTCTAGCGCCTTTTGCTATAAATTGAGCCAAGTTTAGCTGTGATTCAGGTTACCGTGGTTACACTGTATACAGGGTGTGAGTGATAGTTACCCGGGTGACTCAAAATCCCAGCTAATCAGGCCAAGCCAGTTAACCTCTCTCCCCTGATCTCCTGGGCTTGACCAGCACATGGTGACAAGGCACAAATCACTGGAATGATCTTTTTATGAAGATTAGAAACAAGACACCCCATGCTAAGCTTGAATCTACCGCATTGTTTTGCAACAGGACCTTTAAAGTAGAAAGTCTGACAAAAGCAGCCATGATGCTTACATGGAGTCGCATGCAATATTCGGGTAGCCAAGGTATTGGGTGGTACACTGCTAGCTAGCAAGCAAGATGTAAAAATATGCCACTCTCAACCCCAAACCAGTGGTGGCTACCATCACGCGATTTGCTGGTAATATAAGGTTACGAGCTTATAAGGCCTATGCCGAAGCCCGGCCATCCAGAGCTGGCATGCAATTCCTCCTGCTTAGAGCGAATTTAACAACGCCCCCTGTGTAATGACACCAGAATCAATAGGGGAGGCATGCAAGGGTATATCCGGCAGCGGGAAAGACCCAGGCTGAAATAGAGCGCCATGCTCCCTAATGCCAGCCTGAACTATAAAAAAAAAGTCCTGAGTATTCAAATACCAGGTCCGTGTTTGTTAAAGATTCCGTAGAGACTGTTCTCATGTTATTGTCCCCAGTCACATCGGTAATCAAGGCGTTGTATAAAATGATGCCGCTATCAGAACACAAGGATTATGGTATTTACAGGGAGGTGTTATTATCTGTTCAATAGGGCTTCCTTGCCTACTGACACTACCAAGGAAACCCTTGCCTTCCGTTTATAGCACAACATGAGATTTGTCCAACCTATCATCTGCTGTTGGGGAGCCAGTCTAAAACAATTACAGTGGTCCCTGTATTTCAAGGCAGTCTTAAAATGAAGGGTTGTAAAACAGAGGGACAGTACTGTATATTTACCTGTTCTGTTAAATCTTGATAGCCTTGTACACAATTTGGGAAAAAGGAACAACGTAACATTTGCATTATTTCAGAACCTACAACTGCAAGAGGATAGATCTAGCATTCTACTTTACAAAGTATTAATTACAGTAAGGGAAACGCTGATGTTCCATGCATTGTTAGTGCAAACTCACGCCTAACATAGCCCATTACTAGCCTTGCCACAGAATAGTTACACATGCATTCATGTTGTGAAATGCAAAATGCAATGCGACAATTTTTCAGGATGTGCTATACAATGCGTAAAATGTATTTTGCAAATGCAATCCGTAAAGCATGTTCACCTGCCTGAAGTGCTTTCTGCTTTCTGCCAATTTTGCCTGTTGAGCCTAACAAAAACAAAGGCATTTGAACTTTGTTATTGCTTTCCCAAAAGTACACCTCTTTCTATATAAGGATGCTACGAATATACAAATATTAAATTTCATGTCAAAAATGCAGTGCTTTTACAGAGCCCCTAACGGGACGTTGTGCAAAAAAAAATCTGAACACTTTTCATGTGCACACAATCATCAATAAAAGTAACCCCCCCCCCCCGTATTGTTCCTGCAACATATGGCTAACTGACCTCCTTCAAGCGATTCGCAATCATGCACACTTCGCAATCTGAGTGACCTTAAATTTGATCTTTCCAGTTCACTGAAGGTCAAATTTATGGTGCCATTGGACTCCAAAATTATTTATGATTCTTAATAAAGTTAACATGGTATGGATCGACTCTTTTATGAGACATAAGCCCACAAAATTGGAGTGACCTTAAATTTGAGCTTTCAAGGTCCCTCAAGGTCAAATCTAATGGTGCAGTTGGACTTCCCACAATGACTTCCTAATAAGTATATCTACCTAAATGAAATTGATTGGTTCAATTTTTTTAGAATTTGTACACACACATACACACACAACACATACACACACCCAGACACACACATACACACACACACTCAGCAGTGCTCAGACAAATGCAAAGTTCAGGTTTGTATGGTTTAAACATCATTAAAATTCCAAAATTCAAAATTCTGACTAAAAAAATTGTCTGCTGATAAGTTGGATTTTGTAACATAAACCTTTGAGAGTCCATTGTACCTCTGCAGAGATTGTTAAATGTGAATACACACTACTAGTTGGTTTGTGCTATCGCAGCAGCAGCTGCAAGTGGTGCATTCATAGAGTGTACTCGCAAGCCATTGATGTCATTATTATTGCCTTATCAACTAAGTTCCGAGTGATTTTAGTAAGAGTCAAGGAGATCTAGTCTGGAGAAGGTACACCAGGACAAGGAGAGATGCGGAGAGTCTGTTAGACCTGCAACAAGGGCGGATCACCAGAGAACGGGATCGGCAGCATCTAGCGCTGGACCTACAGTGATAGATCACCGTACGAATTTGGGATTGGCGGTATATCTACAGAAGCACTGTGAGATGATCGCCACAGAAGTCAGGGTTGGTAGTGTCGGCCAAGGCAGCGGTAGCTTCTCAGGGCATGGGGGAAATTCAGGACCGAGCAACCCAAACGAAGACACAGACAGTTGTGTACATGGAATAATCATCCTGTTGGTTCAATGTCATAGCAATGAACTCATTGTTTGCACCAAATTTATGCCCCTTTACTGTGTTACAGAATTTGTTGTTATACCTGTCCACAAAATTTGGTGTCAAGTTGCTTCATGGGTTCGGAACAAATACATTTTATGGACGACAATGGGCGGGACGTGATGGACATCCATGTCATGACAAAAAATGCTGATGAAAAAAAACAAAGACAGGATCCATGATAGAATTTAGGTCAAACAGGCTCCCTAAATATTCCAGTTCCATAGTATACGGTCTTCAGACCGACAGCAGCTAGACTGCGTATGTTTGGGGTTTTTTTTTTTTCAGATACGATGGCTGTGCATATTTTTAGAGTGACAGGATTCAGTGTAGGTGAGGAGGAGAGAGATGAAGCTTGCCTTTTGTCATGGACTACACTTTGTGGCCATACCTCAGATTTATGATATTATGTCAGTCTGCCGAGGCTTCCAGCATGGTTCCATCCTTTGCTAACTAGTGCCACATGGAAAAAGATGCCAGCTAGCTCAGTGGGGATGACATGCCTTTCCTATTACCCTGCCGAGGACCTGCCATTTGCCTGATGGGCTGATGGACCCTGACATCCGAGGTTCATTGCACGAAATGGCCCAAGCAGAATAACGAACTTCAAAGCATTAAAACGGTAGAAATCTACACCAGGTATGACATGATGTACACGTCACCTCCAGTGACATTTTTCCCACTGCATGTGTCCATGTTTCCATCCCTCAGAGCTAAAATCCTGTTCAGCCTCCAGGACTTGGCTATAGTGGACACTCCCAGGTCTCTCCCGTGATGCTTCGATGCAGTAGTTGCCCTGGCGATTCCCTCAAACGGAGGCCAGCAAATCATCTAACGGCATTTGGCCACTTACTGGTCTAAGTGCCTCACTTAGGGTGACAATGCTAAGAGACAGGAAGCCCCGGTAGGGAGACACGCCTCTTCTCACTTGGGGTGCTCCCCCCCCCCCCACACCCCTTTCCCTTACAGGGATAAGATGTTAAAGGCAGGGGGCCAGGTCCTCCTGTAGGTATAGCTATAGGAGATCCAGGGGAAATGGTTTGGCACGTTGGTCCATATTGAGCATCTTAGGAACTTAATGCAAGGTCACCTCACAAGGAGAAGCATTGAGGATTGGGTAGTGATGGTACCGGAGGTAGGTAAGCATGGAATAAAGCTTTACCCCCACCCCCCACCCCACCTACTTTATCTGCAAGGTACATTCTACGCTGTTCAACAGTCGCCGTCACAATATTCTGCAGATCACTCATAATTAACTTCGCTAAACCATTCATTATGCACAATTTACAATACAGTTACACCTTTTTATTTTTATTTTATTATTTATTTTACAATCTTAAATTTAATTTTATGTATGGCATGTGCTTATATTAAAATTCTAAAAAAATGTCTCAGTAAGACGGATTTTAAGTCTCACTAGGTAGCTGCTTTCCTGCAATGCGAGGAGGCATCCCGTTATAGCAAATATGTGCAATTATACATGTCGTTATTGTGGTTGCATGTTTTTAAATCAGTAAAGGGTCCATATGGGTTTGTTTCAATATCAGCATGTAATATCAGCATGTTACTTATTTAGAAGTAACAATAATGAAGTATGACCAGCATTGTCCAAGGATTTTCAGAGTTAATGCACGGAATACAGTTTATTACATTTTTTTTTTCATAAGTGGAGCCAAAAAGGTATATTATGCTGAAAACTTCCCAAGTCCTTTTACAAATATGAAAGTCATCCATGCATATTTGCCAATGCTAGACCTTTTTTGTTGTTTTTTTTTAGGCTGGGTGCTAAAATTTGTCCCAATCCCGGTTTTGACCTTCAAGGTCATTCCAGGTCAAATCCAGTAGCACGGCTGAACTCACCATATATGATTTTCTCTTAGTGTCTACTAGTAACTATAGGGCTCCATCTCTAACGGATTGTCATTATTGAGGTTTAACAAGTGTTAACAGAAATTAATAGGTGAAATAAAGTGTACTGTGTGCACACTAAGCCAACCACAATAAGTCCCAGGGAATTGGCACTTACCTAGAGATAACATTCATGAAATATGACCAGTATTGTCCAAGGGTTTTTATCAGAGTTAAAGCGTGGAATATCTTTTTCACATTTTTCTGTTAAGTTGAGTTTAAATGCACATTACACAGAAAAGCTCCCACAGCATGCATGATAAGTTAAGGAAGTCCTTAAAATATGAAATATGAAAGTCATCCATAAATATTTGCCACTGTTAGACGCCGATTTTATGGGGCATGAGTGCTAAAATTTATCCGATCCTGATCTTGTGCTTGAAGATCACTCAAGGTTATATAACTACAGTCGCATGGCCGAACTTGCCATATATGATTTCCTATTAGTGTCTGATAGTAACTAGGGGTCTATTTCTAATGGTTTGTCAAGTATTGACTGCTAAAAAGTGTTAACGAAAATAATAGTAAGGGAATCCATGTGCACCATTTGCATACAGTGCCAGCCACAACCACACCAATAAATCACACAGAGGGTACTTACCTGGAGATAACATTCAAAATATGACAGGTATTGGCTAAGGATATTGACTCAATGCATGTGGTATTCTTTTTTATATTTTTTTGTCCAAAATCCAGCGAAAAGCTGCTGGACACTGAAAATGACCTCAGGATAGCCTTGAACATACAACAGTCAAGAGTACAGCCTGAAGGGCCAAATTTTGGTTCATTTCACTCTACGATCAGCCATTTTTGAGATACACAATTGTCAAATATCAGAAATGCACTGAATGACCTCAGAATGATGGTTAACACTTTATTGTCAAAATTACTCTAAGTTTTGTCAATTTCACTCTATGGCTGGCCATTTTCACGATACAAGAGCATTGAAAATCAGAATTACCAGAAATGTACCATTCTGCTGTGCAACTGTAGCCAACTGTAGCACAAAGTTGAGCTAAAAATCGACCTTAATAAACTCGATTTCAACCCTTGGGGTGGAAAGCATGCATATCTGCAACATCTAGAATTATTCCCAATGACCCAAGTTTCATGCCCAAACATGGCAATTTTGGAAATTGGCGTGCTTCTCGGAAATCACTGCCGGTAGAGAGAGAAGACTTTGGCCTTTGTTGTCCCTGCTTTCCTTTATACCAAAACTGGCATGCCAATCTTGAATTTGCCTGCAATTTCTGTTCTCTAGTTTTTTTTTGCATTCTTGCATCATGAAAATAGATCTGAAAGATATAAATAAACACATATGGCAAACTGTGACAGTAAATATGTGAACCATTCATGATAAATGCTTGCACTATTTACCTACTCAGCGAACCAATTATCATTATGCATTTGGCAAACCTTCCACCGTAACATTATAGGCCATTGCAGATGGAACCCCATCGCAGGTCGAAGCTGGAGTCTGACCCTGCCTCATGACTGAATCTTTTAAGTGACCTTTTCCTTTTTTTCATTCTTTTTTTTTTTTTGGGTGATTAACATGAAACAACTAAGCTGACTGTCCGAGATGAATCCAGGCCTTTGCCACATCTCTCCCCATCCTGATAGCTGTATGATCATATTACATGGTATTTGTCTAATCCCGTTACAGTCAACACCAGATGATCAATACTGCATACAGAAGAAGCCATATAAAATCCTACTCACACTTCTGATTGCTGAACAAAAAAAAAAAAAAAATCGATGGGATTATGGAAACTGCGACCTGTACACATCCAGAAGCTCTGACCTGTCAAGGTCGCACCTTTCTTCTCTAACAGGAAGTACTTCTGGGTGCATGATCCAAACTCCATAGAAAATATGTGTCCTAAATAATACTGAAATAGGGCTCCACATGGGTAAAAAACGAAAGTGTGACATGGCAACTTTAAAAGTTGTAGAATCCAACGTGAGACTTAATAAAAACTGTAGAAAGTGATTTCTGATGAAACATTCTACTTTCTGTAGAAAGTGACATAAAAATCTTATAAAAAATTGTAGAATCGACATTGAAATTATATAGAAAACGAAAATCGACATGAAAGTCTTATAGCATATAATTATAACATAAATATATATATCTATAATATTTGTAAATTGGGACAAGATGAAGTAAGTCTTATAACAAGAGGCCCAGGGGCCTTGACGCTCTGCTAGGTCACTTGCTAGTTAAAGAATACCAGAAATGCAAAAACTTAGGACTACGATTAGCCGTTTCCGTTTCTGAGATACAA
>JAAUYG010123416.1_pt1 | contig 10724 bp, 9 predicted proteins | sample 7278091 | NCBI WGS metagenome assembly JAAUYG01 (sample SAMN14350201, study PRJNA611818) | marine sediment metagenome | isolation source: surface marine sediment (0.6m) | place: French Polynesia: Moorea | collected 2018-08
GGTACCAGAGAACTTTAGCAGCAGACGTATTTAATGTCTTCAGCTATTTTCCGGACAAAAGTGTGATTTGCACGGTTAAACTGGCACAAGATGTTATCAGGTTCTATAGAACACGGTAGAGTATTGTCTGTATGGACATTTCTATATCTGTCTTCAGTACAATGGAGCGAACACGTGCGATTTCCGTCATACGGCATTTCATAGAATTCTTTTGCATGCTCGTGGAGTTCTCTATTGGACATTATGTCAAGTATAGAAGAAGGAAAGCAGAGACGGCAGCTGGATCCCAACGTTAACAGTAGGTTCGGTTATTGGATTCATTCATAGCACGGTAATTTTAATATCATTGGAGAAAAAAATTGTCAGAATGATTACCTCATATTCATGTACATGAATTCAATGGCTATAATGATATAGATCAAATTGCGTTACTTGCATGGTGAATTTCGTTTGGGTCTGAGAGTTCGGACTTGCTTTATTATAGCACTTGAAGATGAAGATAATTATTGTTATTATTATTTTTATCATTATTATTATGATCAGTAGTAGTAGTAGTAGTAGTAGTAGTAGTAGTAGTAGTAGTAGTAGTAGTAGTAGTAGTAGTAGTAGTAGTAGTAGTAGTAGCAGTAGTAGTATATCCTATGGGATCGCCATGCGGGGTGACATCGAATATTTTATCGGCGCCTTAGCGCTGCCTGAAAAGCGAAAAGTTCTATTTCAAGGGCGTTCACTTGCAACAATTGTTTTCAATCACATGTTTCAGGCCCAAATATGACAATTTGGGACATTCTTTCCGTGTCTCAGAAATTGCTGCCTGTAGAGCGAAACTATGCTCAATTTCGACCCCTAAGTATGCAACTTCTGGAATACTTTTTAAATTTTAGGTTCCATGCCCAAATATGGAAGTTGGAAAATCGGTCTGTATTTCTTAAACTGAAACCCATGTATTGAAATAATTACGCTGAATTTTTTGACCCCCTAGAAAGAGAGTATATATGCAAGTTCTTGAAACATTTTACAATAACCAACTTTCATACCCTAACATGGGAATTCCAACTGTATGTTGTGTAACCAGACTGTATTTTTTAAACGTCTGCAAAGCTTTTATCTCTGTGGCGCTTTCACTCTTTTAGGCCAAACACTCTTGTACAGATCTTGAATCTGACTTCAATTTAAAATTTCTAGATTACTGTATATCAAGGTACTACCCCGAAAATATTTCCATTTCGTTCTACGATTACTGTTTTTGAATATATTTCCCAATACCATACAGCGGTAAGTTTCATATTACCAAAAAAGTTTAAAATAGGAAATTCCAATTTTTCAAACTTCCACACAATGTTTTTGTGGGGAACCATTTAGATAATATATCAGGAGAACTTTGAATTAACTCCAAACGGGTTTGTTACATTTACATTATAAAATGTTAGTTCCCATACTCGAAGAAAATCCAAGAAGACTTATCCAAGAAACCGTTCGCCAATAGCCGTGAATATGGAGGTGCGAAAGTATATTGCTTGAGAAGAAAACAAGGTTCATTTGTGGCCCCACGGCCTTGTACTGAGTAAACCTAGGGTGAATAATCGCCTCAACCAGTACCCAATGCCCGGATGTCAAATGATCCCCTAAGGCGAGGTAAGCTGATGACACGCTTGATCTGCTCACGAGGCATTCGACAGGCGCAGATCCCTTATGCCGCCCCATATTCCGGCCTCTTTGTGAATGCAAGTTTCAGTTGGAGTGGTCAAATCGCGCCATGTTTCAATTTTTTCCTTACTTTGGTCGTGAATGAGTCACCACTAAAAACTGATTAAACAGGATACATCGAAACCGCTCGCACTGAAACTACTGTTATGTAGTACGGCACGCGTCTGCTACTTTGCTGGACTATACTTTACTATGCTAATAACGGATGGGAAGTCTATTCCACAACTGGAAATACTTGAAGGTGGGTGGTTTAAAACTGAAGGAAATGGCGGCACAGTGATTTATTCCAAATACATGTTCTGGTAAGCAATCCCCTTTCCTTATGGCATGCATGTTGACGACTAACATTTATAGTTTACAGACCAAGGGCTGCAGTATGAGTTTGAAAATATTGACTTTCAAGTTGAGATTTACAGATACATTTTTGAGGTTATTGTTTCGTTTCGCTGAGTGGAGAAAAATACCTGTAGTCTACGTGTATTTGCTATATAGTTGCCCCCCCCCCTCCCCGCGCTCCCCGTAGTGCAAGCATTTTACTATCAAATACATGAAACTGACATTTTTACTATCCAATATATGAAAGATTAGACTACTATCGGTACATTGGTCCCTTTATTTTTAGACCACTCATTCAGACAGAAATATAATCTTGGATTGAAAGCCTTAAAATGCAGGGATGTTTGTATTGAAACTATCATAGTGATGTTAGCGATTACCAATTTTAATTGGAGGGAATTCTTAAATCGGGAGGTTTTAAATAGTGGGATCGACTATTGTTAAACTAGGGCAACAGATTAAAATTGCCCATTCTGTAAAATTACCGCACATAATCAGCAGATCAGCCTGCTGATTATTCCAAAGACTAAAACGAAGACCAAAGACCTATATGTAACAAGATAACCAATGTAGCATATTATTATGGACATACCTCCTATATGTCTTTAAGAATGGTAATGAAGCAAGTAAATCTCACAATTCAGGTCATGGTTTACAGTATAGTCTTTTGGCAGAGCTCAAAATGACATGTAATATTGTGAGCTTTTATTGATTTATTTTATTTGGGACCAAACAAATGCACACTACAGCAAAACCATTATGTTTGTAGCATATACAATCTCATTGTTCAATCTATTCCAGTCTGGTAACCTACAATTCTATTAATGCAAAAAAAAATTTGCTTTTTTATATTTTCTTTCTTTCTTTTCTTTTGGGGCCTTTAAGTATTAATTATCCGCAAACCAGATGATATTGACTATGTGAAATCCTACTGGATGCTTCAGGATTCCTGTGTTTATGATTTTTGCAAATGTATATTTATCTCAAGGAAATCAAATCTATTAAAATTAACTCAAATCTATTTTAAAATCTATTAAAAAATAATATATTAACCATGCTGCTATTACTGTATGCATAGTTTAATACCCTACCCTAACTATTATAAATTAACTTTCACCACTATATACTGGTTGATGACCAACTAAATGCCAGTAGTGTAAGTAATATGTCGCTACTTAACGCAGTACTGGTTTATCACAACCTTAAATTTAATGCTTCTTTAAAAATGCTTTCACTTAGGATCTAAATGTTTAGTTTATTCCCAGATTACATGTACATGTACGAGCATCATCCCCAAATATTTCAAATCACAGCTGACAGCAAAGCATCTAGGTAGATATGCTTTAGTAAACTATTCATTATCTTTTCTTGTCATTCCGTACCACTTATGTTTCATATACACACGGGGGATGCTGAAATGCACTAGCTTGCTTTAATTAGTTTCGAGAGCACATTACAGTAAAGGTATATGTAAATAAAGCTTATAATTATCAAGCAAGATAACAATATATGTTGAAAATAAAATAATACATTGTGTGACTCGGGTCTCTTCATTTCAGGTGAAATTATGGAACATGATAGCACTGCATTGTCCATTACCATAACGGAACCTTACCGCACTCTACACGACAACGGCAAACACTACAGCAGAACTACGCCACAGTCTGCATGGCAAGGGCACACATCACCATGGCAGAATCTCGAAGACAATCAGCGACCCAAGAGCAGCACTGCCTCCACTCACATCACTGCAGAACCCCACTAGTTTACCAGATAACACGGACAGCGCCAGGTTTAAATTTATCACCATGTCACAGCATAACAACAACCTGAAAGACAAGGGCAGTGTTGAATCAAATACCACTGTAAATCCCACCAACGTTTGCAAGAAAATGGAACATTACGTCCAGCGCCACTGCAGAACCCCATTGCAGTCTTCAAGACAATGGGGGCAGCAACATTAATCACCATGGGCGCACGTAACAACCGTCTACAAGGCGATCCCAATTTTGCGTCCATTACCATCGCACCTAGACCCCAACACAGCCCCAGACAACGATAGCTTTTCATCCATCGTCATCGCGGAACCTCACTGCAGTCTGCAAGACCATCGCAGCGTTGCATCGATGGCTATGACAGAACCTCAGAGGAATCTACAAGATAATGGCAGTATTATATCCATATCATCACGGCAGAACATCACTGCAGTCTGCAAGACAATGGCATCATAAATACATCCATCGCCACAGCAAAACCTCCCCACCTTCTATAGACACAAGTAAGTGAAAATGTCTAGTGTTCAATGTAACACCCCTTGGACATGGTTACAGATCTGAAAGCTGGTAATGATTTCAGCTGCTCCTATAGCTTTAAAACGCTCTCGTTTTAGACTCCATATCTTGCAATATCCCTTTTTACAGTATATGCTGGAACATACGATCGATTGTGGCATCCACATCTTCTGCTGTCACTCTTTTAGCTTATTTGCGTGGTGGCGTGTATTTTGCACCCTGGTCTTAAGCTTCTGTTGGATTTTCCTATAAATAACGTGCTTTCTACCTTCGCCATGTTCACATTCCAATTCAATATAACACTTCATGCTGGCGTTCCTTCTTAATTTTATCCTATATGCATAGATTTCACACAAGCAATTCTCAGTTTGCTTATTTGGCTTGTCGTATGCTAGTGTGCCATAAGAGGCATTCTTAGGCATGTGCAGGTCTCGGAAGTATTCAGCCTGTGTTTTCAAAAATTGTATGCGCCAAACGTCTCTTTTGGGAAGATATTGGAAATGGTTTTAAATGTGCTATAGCAAGTGAACAGGAATAATACGCAAATCTGTATGGACCACCATGACCAGGAAGCACAAATTCCAAACTGGCAATGTTAAATTCTATATCTGTGATATTGGCAACGTATTTATTCTATTAAACTGCGTTACGTCACACGGCAATACAAAACTGGATATTGGATTTTATTTCGACTTTGATATAGCTTTTCTCAAGATCTGGATTGATAAGAAACTTGCCTTGCATGTCACTTCTATCAAAGATCCATATCGAACTACTATGTAGATAATATTTCCATGTCGCTTCGCCACAGATTTTAAAATATCATTGTCAAAACTAATTATACAGCTTTCAGAATGTCAACGATGTTGCTTTTCTAAGTTAATGTCATTTGATTCGTGATTCATTCTAAGGTAATTCCAAGTGATTAGTGTTTTTACACTAGTTTTCTAAATATATGAAATAGGGTATGCTAATTTTAAAGTCTACAGTGGAAATATTTAGAACTGCAATTTAGATCATATTAATTTTTAAACTCTCAAGTAGCAATATATAGAAGTGTAAAAATCTAGATCATATTAATTTAGCATGTTAGTAGGGCTAGATTACACTTCAGTATAGATATACATTACTCTCATGGAGTGATATAAATTTACATCCTAGCTGTCATGTACAATACTTAAATTCACATTACAACCTAATACATCGTTAGGCAAATTACATGGCTACAAATCCATGGCGTCAGTTTACATCAATATACACCCAGATGATGTAAGAAATAATAATATCCAAATGTTAGTAGTCCTGTATCGGGAAGAAGGAGGGAATCAATTAACATCGAAGTAGTCACTTAATCACATTCGCAGATGTGTGAGACACTGGTATAATATAACTGGTATGGTGGAAATTTACTTCGCACCATTGGAAAATCTGCATCAGAATTGAGAGGGGGTTTAACTTAGCATCAGAGTAATAGAAGTGTGATACACTGGTATGATATAGCTTCTATGATAACTACATCCTAACGTTAGCAGACCTGCATCAATTTTGCAACAGGGTGTAACTTTACATCTCTGTAATATCTATATCTGAGTTATATCTGTGTGACTTCCGTTAGCAGCAATTGTAATTTTTTAAGAAGGGAAAATTATTTTGTGGGGCACACAAAAATCTCAGCTGATGAAAGATGTAAACTTACAATGACACAGGTAAATTTTTTATTCACAAGAAATTACATCCTAAATTGACATAATTTACATTTAGACTTGGCTGTAATTTAAGATTTGAGATACAGACACCCTAATCGCACACCATTTCCGGAGCCAGAGATCTTGAACAGTCCATTAAGTATGGCTAGCCATGGCGTTTACCCTCATCCCATTCCGCCTAACAAGCGGAGTTCAAGGAATATACCTGTTTCCATGCGGTGCATAACAATCTTGTAGAGAGTGAATTTCTGCTATCCTGGCGATAATTCTTGCTTTGAAATGTTTCCCCTTGTGGAAAAGTATACAAAAATATGTCAAAATATTCGATCACTTAGTTCGATAGTTACACCAACAGTGAGACATACTTCCAAAAAAGAATCAAATTAAGATAAAAATACACATTGGTAAAAAGTAAGAAAGCCACAACCGTCGCGAAAAGTAAAAATAACAATCTCTGTATTATAGCAGTGCAAAATACTTCAATGGAGGTTAACCATTTTCTTAGGGCAAAGGAAGAAGAAGAAGAAGAAGAAGAAGAAGAAGAAGAAGAAGAGCATGCAGTTCATAACAATATCATGGGAGAGCAGGTTTCTGTTGTTGCAGTGATATTTATTGCTTGTAATTGGTTACTCTGTGCAAGCGTTGGCATACAACTTCTGTACACGAAAAAACTACAATATATTTGATCAGTAATCTGTATATTTATACACACATAAACCTCACACATGGGACAAAAAGAATAATTGTCAAAAAAAAAAAAAAAAAAAACAAGACAAAATACACATTGGCAAAAAGTAAGAAAACCACAACAGTCGCGAAAAGTAAAAACAACAATATAAGGAAAAAGCAAAACGTGAAGAAAAAAGTAATAAAAAATGTGCAAAATGAGTCTTGACAATACATTTGCAAAATAATATCTTAACAGGCTCTGGTACTTTATACATTGTCACAAGCACTGACCTTTATGCACATACACACCAACAACTTGCAGTCGGTGATATGACCATGAGTGGTTGAAAGCCGACTATAAGCCTGATTCATCCATCCATCTGACCTTTATGCTGACACACCAGCCTGTCACATGTTCCCTATCACAATAAAATTGATCAATCTCCACTTGCCAGTACATCTGGCTGCAATATATATAGGCATGCTTGCTGTATGTCCAGGTCCAGCTGGAGCATAACACCACGCCATGATTTGGTACACTGCTTTCTCTACACATGAGATGTCCCATAGGGCATTAATGCCAATGCAAAACTATCCCTATACTTGCATGTCAAGGTGCAGCAATCGTAGTTCAAAACTCTCTTCATCAACACTTCCAGTTAAATAATTGAAGAGTTAGGAAGAGCAGTCTAGTGGCAGGGGAAGCCAGTTGTGATGCCCTAGTGAGCAGTGTATGCTACACATCCAGTTAGCTGCATGGAGTAAGGCGGCAGTGAAGGGCCCATTCCTTGAGCGATCTTGGATGGAGTCCCGGAGCCATCCCAAACATGTCAGTCTCTGGGGGAGGTGCGCGACGATTGGCATATGACCAAAGCATAACCAAAGCTGACTATACTAGCAGAGCATGCACAATCGCAAACCTTTCCTGGGGCCGGTGAGTGAGGAGGACTGTCGTTGCCAGGCCAATTCACAAACCGGTGGTGGGTGTGTTAGAGCTGGGGATCCAACGAATGGCGATATTAATGATGTGACCTTAAAGAGTCAATTAAGTCTTAGCAAGCCATAGATTTTACTCTTACACTAGTCTTCATAAAAGTTTAAGTTCAAGGAATATCTCTGTACTATAACAGTGCAAAATACTTCAATGGAGGTTATCCATTTTGTTAGGGCAAAGGAAGAAGAAGAAGAAGAAGAAGAAGAAGAAGAAGAAGAAGAAGAAGAAGAAGAGCATGCAGTTCATAACAATATCATGGGAGAGCAGGTTTCTGTTGTTGCAGTGATATGTATTGCTTGAAATTGCTTACTCTGTGCAAGCGTTGGCACACAACTTCTGTACACGAAAAACCTAAAATATATTTGATCGGTAATCTGTATATTTATACACACATAAACCTCACACATGGAACAAAAAGAATAAATTGTTGAAAAAAAATAAAAATAAAAACCAGACAAAATACACATTGGCAAAAAGTAAGAAAACCACAACAGTCGTGAAAAGTAAAAACAACAATATAAGGAAAAGGCAAAACGCGAAGACAAAAGTAATAAAACAAAGTGCAAAATGAGCCTTGACAGTACATTTGCAAAATAATATCTTAACAGCTTCTGGTACTTTATATATTGCCACAAGCACTGACCTTTATGCTGGCAAACCAGCCTGTCACATGTTCCCTATCACAAAAAGAATTGATCAATCTCCACTTGCCAGTATAGTACATCTGGCTGCAATATATATATATATAGGCATGCTTGCTGTATGTCCATTTCCAGCTGGAGGATAACACCACGCCATGATTTGGTACACTGCTTTCTCTATACATGATATGTCCCATAGGGCATTAATGCCAATGCAAAACTATCCCTATACTTGTATGTCAAGGTGCAGCAATCGTAGTTCAAAACTCTCGTCATTAACACTTCCAGTTAAATAATTGAAGAGTTAGGAAGAGCAGTCTAGTGGCAGGGGAGGTCAGTTGTGATACCCTAGTGAGCAGTGTATGCTACACATCCAATTATCTGCATGGAGTAAGGCGGCAGTGAAGGGCCCATTCCTTGAGTGATCTTGGATGGAGTCCCGGAGCCAACCCAAACATGTCAGTCTCTGGGGGAGGTGCGCGACGATTGGCATATGACCAAAGCATAACCAAAGCTGACTATACTAGCAGAGCATGCACAGCGCATTTACCAGTAAATCGCAAACCTTTCCTGGGGCCGGTAAGCGAGGATGACTGTCGTTGCCAGGCCAATTCACAAACCGGTGGTGGGTGTGTTAGAGCTAGGGATCCAACGGATGGCCGATATTAAAGGCGTGATCTTCAACAGACAATTAAGGTTTGGTAAGCCATAGATTTGGGTAAGATATCCCTTATTGTTACTCGTCATGAAAGGTTAAGTTCAAGGTATATCCCTGTATTACACCAGCAGAATATCTCCAAATATGCTATACTTTACTAGGAAGAAGAAGAAGAAGAAGAAGAAGAAGAAGAAGAAGAAGAAGAAAGAAGAAGAAGAGGATGAAGGAGAAGATGAAGAAGCATGTGGGACATTTCAGAGCAAGTGTTTACTGTCGCGGCAATTTTTCCTTCTTTGAATTGTGTTTGCGTTGTGGAAAAGTACACAAAATATCTCAAACTTTTTGATTAGTTTGCTTAATATTTATTCATATCGACATCACCCCAGAAAAAAACAAAAACAAATTAAGCAAGATAAAAAAGAAAACAAAATTCAGTACAGCCATTGCGAAAAAATAAAAACGCAACAGTATCTTAAAGTAAAGCAATAACAGAGGATAATACAAAAAATTAAGACGAAAACAATAACAAAATGTACAAATGTGCCTTGACCATAGAATTGCAAGATAATGACTCAGCAGAGTCTGGTATTACTTTATCTTACAAGAGCACTCACCTTTATGCTCACAGACTAGCCTGCCATGTGTTCTCCATGACCACAAAATTGATTGATCTGCACTTCCCAGTGCGTCTGACTAACAAGCACTTTAGGGGGTAAAATACTTATGGGACATCTCCTCGCATTTGTTGTAACACTTCCCACATTGAAACATTGACCGCTTTTTTTTACTGCGATTGATCTGGACCTTCACATTCAAGGTTTCTTGAGTTCTCATTTGTGTACAGTAGCAAGATAGGCCCAAACTCAACTAATTTCCGAGATATAAATACTTAATAACCGTGAGTAATCTTTACCATAACATCTCCAAGTCGTTCAAATTCAAATATGATAGCGTGAGTGGACCCCATATACACTACACAAAATAAGTTAAGGATATTAAATATCCTTAACTGTTTTGTGTAGTTCAGATATGATATGCGTGCATTTATAGCATATATCAACTACACAAAAACGTTAAGGGTATTTAATATCCTTAACTTATTTTGTGTAGTGTATACAACATCCTATTAATGCTAACTTACAATATATTCTGTAACTCCACCCACTCTTGCCTAAGATATTAGTGTTTGATGCATTAGTGACCTTCACGTGACTTTCCCATTTAGTGGTTAATGGAATCAAATGGCCTAACACTGCTGCTTTTGTTGACTATGAGCGTTCAGAAGATTAGTATCCTTGAAACTGATATTTTAAGGTCACACGCAAGGTTAAATCTAGAGGTGCAGTTGAACTCCCCATGCATGATTTCCTATTAATGGTAATGGTATCTACATATCTAACTCATGCTATTTAGTTTCCTAGGGCTCATGGCAAAAGTATATCCTATCTTTTATGGTTGTACTAAACTCTCAGACCCTAAGGTCTCACAGTTAGTTGGGGCTGTTGTTGAAAGGCGAACCACCTCCTCCTAGATGCCATAATCATAGGTGAGTTATTATTATTGTTGTTGTTTTTGATGTTGTTGTTGTTCTTCTTCTTGTTTTTCTTCTTGTTCTTCTTGTTCTTGTTCTTCTTCTTCTTCTTCTTCTTCTTCTTCTTCTTCTTCTTCTTCTTATTATTATTATTATTATTATTATTATTATTATTATTATTATTATTATTA
>JAAUYG010255175.1_pt1 | contig 10723 bp, 6 predicted proteins | sample 7278091 | NCBI WGS metagenome assembly JAAUYG01 (sample SAMN14350201, study PRJNA611818) | marine sediment metagenome | isolation source: surface marine sediment (0.6m) | place: French Polynesia: Moorea | collected 2018-08
GTGCTAATATATACAAGCTATTTCCTATATATAACATATCAGAGACGTCAACCAGTTCAACCGAAGTTATGTAAGGGCAGCCTATTAATGTAAACCATGCGCCCATAACAGACCTTAAAACAAATTTAAGGAGTTGGCATAAAATTTAATAAAGTTGTTTTTCCTCTTACAACATCTTGACATACGAGGCTATATAAACACATTGTATGCCTTGGATTAAATGTTATGATTATATAGCTCTTAAATGTCCTCTGACTTATTGCAAGAGGTATGATGCGTTTCTTTTACCTGTGCAATGCCCTCAAACATGTGGGCAAGGGGAAGGTAGGAGAGCATGGAATCACGAGGTCCAATGGCCATGTCATCCTGAAATAAATTAAGCATGATCCAATACAAATGTACTGACTGCATAATAATAATACGATACATATTTACAAATTGAAGAATACATTTTGAACCTCGTTTGTTCATTGCAGTTTTGATGTATTTTACTTTTTGTTAAAATCTTCACGTTCATGGCATGTGTACTTGTGTCAAGTTTTCAATATATAGAGTATAATAGGGAGTATTGTAAGCCCCTTGCCTGGAAACTGTGTCAGCACCCATTCATGACTGGTCAAAGCTTTCACACAGCCAAAATGATTGGCTAAAGGCCATATAATGGCCAAGGGTAGTTTAGCTTCCAAATTAAAATGAATATTCATGTCGTGACTTTTTTGTGTGACATATTTCTTGTTATTGATAAGTAGACCAAGAGGTCCACATGACCCTAGCAGTATGTGTCCTAACTTGAAACAGAGAGAAAAGCGGGTCAAACATTTGGGCCTCTGGGGTATGCGCGTGCATACGGGGTGTATACAGTGCTTTTGGCTTTACAAAACTCATTGGCCTCCTTGGGCCTTGCTTTAAGGTCATTTTGGTGCCATACAGTGCATATGTTTGAAAATCGGCCTGTAACTTGAAACAGCTGCACAGGAATGATCGTAAATTGACGAGACTGGGCGAACATGGTAGGTATAACCTAGAGCAGTTCCGGGGTACCTGCACTTACTGGCAGTGTGTGACAAACGGCTGCTGTGTCTGACATCAGGTTCTCGTGTGTTAACACAACTCCCTTGGGGTTTCCTGGAAAAAATTGGGCAACACACCGAATTACACACAAACTGATGTTAAACCAGTCCTTCGAAATATACTTTGAGCTTTAAACTCATCCAAAAAAAGCAAAGAGCACATTCTGGTATTCCCTTACTTTCTGTATTTATGAAAATCTGTGAAACCTTTGTAGAAAGGCAGTACTGGCAATGCACACACCTACATGTATCGGCTCTGTTGAAGTTATTTTGTAAATCAAATCATAAAGAAATGTAATATACAATCATTGTATCGCTACTTGCCTGTTGTACCACTGGTGTAGCAAATAGTAACCACATCTGATGGCTTTGGAGGCTAGAAGTAAAAGCAGAAAATTTTACAATTATCATGATCGTGGAAATCCATTAGTAACATTAACAAATTTGAAGAAGCTGCATGGTCAGTGTGTAGGCCAGTGAGAAAGGTCTTAGTGGAGAGAATCTCCACATGGTTATCCCTAAACATAGAAACCCATATGATGAAATGCTAGAGTTTCTTACATAACATGAAAGGCATAGGTTCAAATCGACCAAGTTTTCCGTGCAATGTTAACATGAATGATGAAAGCCTGAGTGCAGATAGTGAAAAGCATGTTTGTCTTCCAACACCTGTGACAAGTGCTCCTCCAACGATCTTAAATACTTAGCAAAATTCTTTCACCAACTTCATGTGTCAACCCCATCAGCATGCAACCTGCCACACACTAATTCTTGTAGTTGCTTGCTGCCTCTTGTGGCAACGACTTTCCTGTTCCAAGAAACGCTATGTTCAGAACATTCTGATTCTGCAGCAGCAGTAGTAACACAGTGTAATACGTGAAAATGTAACATGTGACTGGAAACAAGCACATTTTGTGGTAAACTTACAACTGTTTCCTTTTTCTTCTCTCTCCCGACGGTCTGAAATGTAAAGACCGAAATACAGAAATAGTCTAGAATTGTACAATTGACAGAATATTACAGACAAGGAGCATACATTTTCACATACTCATTGCCTGTAATATTCAGTAAAGTGTTAAAAATTGTACATTTGAAGCACCAACATTTATGCTAATGGTTGCAATCTGTACAAAGGTAGAATACAGAGTAGAAAACAAAGTGAGATACATGGACTGCTGTCACTTTTGTGTTCAGTTTGTAAGCGCATATCAAAGCTTTCTCTGACCATGTCTATATGAAAATGAGAAATCAATATCTATCTATGAGCCAAAATGACAGTGTGTACCCGATAACTCCAAAAAGATTTAAACCAAGTACACAGTAAAGGGCACAATGAATGAGATAACAGAATACAACCCATCATATCCAGTTGTACACAATATTAAAAGATTCTGCATCCTTTTTTGACATAGTCATGCATATATAATCTTTATAAAGCATTAACCAAAGTGGTGCTTTTCCCATCTGTGAACCTACAATTCTTCATACGTTTACAGTGTCATTATACAATGTATACGTACAAGCAAATCCTGGAACCCTCGGATTTGAACCCCTAACGGTTTCGCCTGAGGAAACGTAGCATCTCCCAGAGGATCCATTACCACCACACACTTGAGGCTGGGGGTCTGGTCGGCGGTCTTCAGTAGCGCCTCGGCTTTCTTAACAGAATCCACAACAACAGTTGCCATGCAGGCTAAGAGAGAAAGAGAAAATAATGACATTTCAACAAGAATGTTATCATTAGTACCACAAATTTGCAGGGAGGCCATGCCTAAAGTCCCCAGATGAAAAGATGCAGACGAATCATACTGTTCGTGCAGGTGTGATTTTACCGTATCATAGCTAAGACATTTGTTGTTACCATAGAAAATTCATAGCTTTTTCTTCTGTAAGAACACGTACATTACACATGTCACACGGCTGAGTGAGCAGACAGCGCACCAATACGATCTAAATTGAATCACACAGCTCTGAATTAAAGTTAATCAGATCTTACACAACCTTACACCAATAAGCTCTGAATTACAGTTCAGGAAATCCTGTACCAAGAGTTCCTGAATTACATAGCTGACATTGCACTAATAAGATCTGAATTACATGTATTTATTAAAGTAGCACCGATCAGATCATTCTGAAGTCCCTGGTAACATGAGCACTTACTCTGGTTGATAATGTAGACACAGGCATCGGGCCCCAGTGTGTCATATAATGGTACGTAAGCCATGCTCATGGCAGCACATGCCTCCTTGGTAATAACCCACTGCCACGGGGGAAGAAAACACGACACCGTGGTTTACACACGGGCAGAATGCTTGCCAAAAACAAGACAATGTAAAAGCTGTATGTGATTATGTAGTGGTCTCTCTATTTATTTAACAACCCTCTATTATATTTGATATAAGACCATCTATTTTTGTCCCAAAGTTCAATTTTGAGTATTACTGTAAATTCATTAATGTTCGCGGGGATTAAAGTTTGCATTTTTGAGACAAAACCATGTTCGCAGTTAGCTCAAGTCTTGTTAATTATCTAGGTACACATGAGTTATGTTTGCGGGTATTTATTTTTGAGATTTAAAGATGGTTGCAAATTTGTCCAATAAATCCCTCACAAAACATTAATGAATTTACAGTATTGAACCTCTATTTTAAGACCATCTGCATTATTGGACCACATTTGCATGATCCAATGGGTGGTCTTAAAATTGAGAGACCACTGTAATTGTATTTCTTATCAGTTACGTTACACAATCCATAAAAGTAACAATATTTACAATATTTTACTCTATATTTACCTTTACACGCATGGTAAATACTTGTTAAATATATTTTGCTGGAGAGACATAGACACTCGGCTAGTCCTTTTTTTTTTTTTTGTTAACCACTGCAACTAAAATGTCCTTCCTTATAGCCACAGATGATTTTCTTAAAGCTATGAACTATGTTTGTAAAATGTGTTGGAATGGTATTAAACTTACATTCAAAGATTTGAAATCAAGGTACATGCATGTGCATGATATTTGGTTAAATGCAGGTTAACTATCCAAATTTACTTAAGCACAGCTATCATTATGTTGACTCTAAAGTATAAGTTATAGTACATGAAGTCAAAGTTAAGGGCTTAGCCACTGTGGCATTTACAGATCTAGCAATCAGAAGCTGTGTAACGAAACCTTATATAGAAATATGTCACTTTTTCTGACACATACCTCTGGTCTGTTGGGTGCATATATGCCAATGAAAGTCTCTCCGCATGGCTTTAGGCCCATGTCCAGGAAAGCCGAGCCCAAGTAAATGGACTTGTCAATGATCTTGAGGTAAGGAAAACATACAAAAACGTTCATATAAAACTGCCAAAACCATTGTATGCCATCGCATAAACATGATAAACTGCATGTTTATTGTGTTGAGTACATGGTATTGATGAGCAGGATAACTATGCTAAGGATTTAGCTACACAATGATCTGAATATATACAAATGCGATATGTATGGTACCTTGACAAAATAGTTAATGTGATGTAACTTTAGCTCAAGATCATTTTTCTGCCCAAATAGGATTGCTGGCTAATGTGCCAGAAAAAAGCGGTGTTGAATTAAAGGTGGTCTTAACACAATTGCAGGCAACATTTTTCTGACTGTGATTGGGTGGTCTTAAAGTGCAACCAGCAGCCTACGACAACTCATAATCTATACCAGTATTCACGAAAGTAGTGGTCAAAGAATCAATCAACCTCTTCACAAATGGGGTTTTCGGTGCATATACAAATGTACGCAGGCTCGTCTGGGTATTGTGGGATATCATGTCAGCAAACAGTGGTGGTTTATCACAGATGAAATTGCGAAAGTAAAACCCTACTAGTACGATACTTACTTCAACCTGAGTGATAAATTTTAGTAAATTCTACATGAGCTTTTCATATCTGTTATGGATATGCCGATTGAAAATTCACCAGATATCCTACTTTGGCCCTTCGCAAATGACAACATCGTAAATATTCGAGCCACATTTACCCACAATGCAACAACCAGGTCTCATGCATGCAATTATACTTCAGCGATCTCTGTATGGTGTATAAATAGTTCTCCAACATACCTCTTGGTAGGTCTGCCACACATACTCCTTGTTAGGACCTGTCCTGGTCCCCAGATACGGTCCATTATCTGAAATACACAGACATTGTAACATGTACAATTTATACAATTTTGTCTCATTTATGAACCATACTTCCGTAACGAAATTAATTTTAATGTCAACTACACCTTTCTACAGCAGCATCTTACTTTGCAGCCACCTCACATATAAGACCACCTCAAAATAAAGACATCTTCCAGCTGTACAAAAACTGCATTTTCAATGTTTAGTAGTGTCACACATAAGACCATCTCACAATTAATACTACCAGTTTATAAACAGCGTCCCCATGGATGGTCTTAATTCTGAGGTTCTACATGTTCTACCATATAATACTTTTGTCAACTGTAGTCATGGTCAGAAGTGCTGTGCTTGAACAGACTTGCTGTAAGGGTTATGAATCTAGCGTCTCATACTTTAAAAATATCCATATCAGTCTTTTTGTAATTATATATGATGTATGCTGGTTTAAAATATCGTTTTAAATTTTAATTAAAACAATACTTTTAACTAAATCACAGCGGTGATTTATTCATTGGCCTACGCGATCTTCTATTAACAAGGTTTGAACAATACCAACGAATAAATGCAATATTATTCTGCACTATTCATGCTATTACTTCAGGTGTTCAAGATGACACAAGTACTGGTAGTGCAATCTGTACGAATACAGCCACAGCACATTACAGGTCAGAAACATTCATATTTAACATGTTTAAGAACTTCAACCAACTTGAAACTCGGCATCCTCGAAGCAGCGCCTCGTGTGTCGTTCTGGCATCTTCGTAATAGTAGCTGACCAGGTTGTTGTCCGGGAAAGCGGCGTTCACTCTCACCCCAGGCTGAGGGGCAGACAGAATAGGACAGGACATGTAGTATAGAACAGTTGGAATCAAATTCAAGGCTGTTTCAAAATACTCTCAAGTCTACTTTTTTACTTAAGTCAGATTCTTCATGGTCTTAGCGAGGGTCTTAGCCATTTCACATTTTTTCTCAGATTGGTTACTCGACTTACCAAACTTACATTCTGGTTGTGACTGTATGTGGGGGTGGGGTGGGGTGGGGTGCGGTGGGGTGGTGTCAGTAAATTTGGGGGAGGGAGTGGACACATTTACAAGGTGGTCCTAAGAAAGGGAGTTCCACTAATTTGTCACAGACATACAGTTCTCAAATGTAACCATATGCTGTACCCCAAAACGCTGGTACATCGAATTGCACATTACATCAGAATTACCCGTGAAGTTTTGATTTATTTCATCCCGCAGTTTGACAAATAGACCAAATTAACATGATTAACACAATTAGGCAGACAGCACATGACGAGCATGATAGAAATGAGCATGATAGAAATGACGAACCCAGCATGGGCAGTACATGTTTATGGTGTAACGGTTACAATAAAAGTTTGGCTGGAGAATGTGGGGTTAATGTCAACCAATTGCAGGGAAACCATACTGGAAAGACAATGTGAGCAAGCTCTAACAGCTTGAACAGCCAAAAAAAAAAAAAACACAATTTGCTTATCAGCTCTGGGTTGTAGAGACCAAATATTCTCGGCAGACTCAGGCAGGTCAAACAAAACCACAGTCGTGTAGGATATGGTCACATGACAACACGCACATGGTACATGTGGCCTTACCATGACACAGCCATGTAACATGCCTTGTGCATGCCTACAAAATTATGATGTCAAACTACATCAGATCGACTTCATAACAGCTCAAGCACTGCTTCTTTTTCTTTTGGCATATTTTGACAGTGGTGGTACCGTGGTGATGGTGGGGGCATGGGGTTGGCATGGTTGTGGGAGCTGAGGGTATGTGCATGTGGCCTGGGGTACATGTATGTGGTGGTTGTGGTGCCAGTGGTCTATGGCAGGCACTGGGTATTGGGAGGTGGGACAGGGGCATCCAGACCGATGCAATCGATGCACATGCAGAGGTCAGGTACTCAGGATCAGTTATAGCATTTATCATGTTCATAACCAACTTTAGATATGTTAGGATGAGGATGAGGATACTTTTGCGGGTTACTTTTCAAAAACACCTTTTATACAATTAACCGAGACTATACTGGGTGAAAATGCATCTGTCACATTTCGGATCTGGATACCCCTGGGGGAGACATGTCAACCATAGACAACCTTTTTCTTAGCGCAGAACAAATGCCACTGCAACTTTCAACAAGCAGTATATCATTTCTTTTTTTATACACAGCCATAACTTTTAGCACCCAACTTGACCTAGTCCTGTCCTCTTATCGCAAAGATTTGTTTAGGGACAGTTTATCTTTAGAAGTTGATTTTTTTTTTAGTTTGGCTCTGATGAGGGTGAACCCCTTATCCATCATACCATGAAAAAGGCAGGCAATATTATACAGTGGTCCCTGTGATTTAAGACCCCTCTTATTAACAATTCCCTGCCTTTTAAGACCGGATATCAGTGACACCACTTGTATATTTTCAGTATATATATATATATATCCCACTATTTTAAGATCACCTTCAATTTAAGACCATATTTTGCTGGCTGAATGGGCGCCTTGGGCGGACTTAAATACCAGGGACCACTGTAGTTGAACTGAAAGAGGAAAACTTTCATCTGTAAAGTACATGATGAAATTCTTCTGTGGCATACAGGCAACTTTTGGAGTAAAACGTAAAGTAGAGGGATCACAATATGATCCTTATACCTCTTGAAACCAACTCCCCTGAAGATGGTAGTGAGATGCTTGCCAGAAATTTGCGAACTAACTTAATAAGTGGGAACTTAATAATTGTGAGTAGACCATGTAGAAACTTACTAGAAAGACAGAAAAGCTCCAACACCAAAAACTTCCAGCAAGGAGGAAGCTATTACTGAGTGAAAGCTATGCTTTCTATTTTTGGGCCAAGGCCGATGACTCACTGGTGTTGATATGTTTATTTGTTTGTTTTTCTCCTGTTGCAATATGCATGGTGAAAGAGAAACCTTTCACTAGTCCTGCCAGATTTCAGAAACACCTCAATCAAGTTCTCTGTAAGTACAGTGATCCCTCTATGTAAAGACCACACATTCAGCCAGAAAAAAAGCAGTCTAAAATTAAAAGTAGAATAAGAGCTATGTCACTGATGGGTGGTCATAAAACAAGGTGAAGTCTTAAAATGGAGGGGTCTTAAGGACCACTATATTGTTTCAACTTCGAGGTTCCCTCAACACTACATTCAGGAAATCACTGTACTTTACATTTGTTTATACTCCCTTATTTTCTCAACCCAATGCAATTAAGCGAGCGAGTTCTAAGTTAAAAACTACATACCGGTATACATAGCTGTGCCCAATTTATCTATCAGTATATTCCTATCAGCTGTGCCCTACAATACCTCGCTGCCTGTGCAGAATGACGCACTTCAGACTTCTTGAACAAAAAAGAACCAAAATTCGATACCCTAGGTACATGATGTATTTTCTGCTGACATGCCTGGCAAGCAAGCAGGCCAATGCTTACATTTCTGTGTATGTCATTGCTACATGCTGCACATGATCATTATCACGATTACAGCAGTCGATCTATATGACACAGTTAATCATGCTAATGGATGGTTCTAAAGTTTGTACCACTTAATTAAAGACTCCATCATTTGTACCTTTTTTACTTTATGAATGTCAATGATGTATTGCAAATCAGCAGAGCTCTACATCTGGCAAGTGCAAATGCTGTGTTGGGTGAAAGCACTGTAGCATGTTAAAGGCTCCATTGCTATTTTTGTTTGGCTTGAGAAGTTATCTATGGCACAGTTTGCATTCAGACAATGGGGTAGTTACATTTTTCTTCCAAAACTGAAGAAACTGGTCGTGTTTTAGGAGTTTTAAGCCCTCTTATCCAACGTTATCTGTGGGAAGGCAAGGGAACTTATCTGGCTGCAGTAGCCGATCATTTTCCAACCTAGTAATCTGCATAGCCAATGCATCCTCTGGGAGTAATGGGAAGGGCAACTAACACAGAGGCAGTAACAGGCCTTACCGGTACTTGAGTTTTACCCACTTAATTGGAATTGGGGAAATGCTATATCATTTTCATCTCAAAACTTGCAGGCTGCTTCGGATCACTGCAAAACTTCTACATGATCTGCATATATACTTGTTAGTGCAGCTCAGCTTTTTGACAACATGAACTAAAGCAGGATTTTTTCTTTGACTTCCTTCTGAAGAAATCTCTTGTCTGCAAGCACTCTGCGAGTACGGCCAAAGTTCTTGATAAGTTTCAAAACACGGAAGTCCAGATACAAACATAAATTTGCCACTAATACTATTACTCACTGATACCAATGAAACAGAATACGTAGAATGCATGTAATTGTCTTTTCCATGTATAAGGCTAAAAAGAAGGCAAGATCTTCACATGTCATGTGTTAGCATTGCTACAACTCAAGACTATTTCAGGCAGAGTAAGAGAGTTTGAAGTAAACACCTTTAACATAAAGTCAGAGATCTAAGAGAAGAGACAACTTAAACAGCACATGGGCTGTCTCAAGGATTTAGATCCCTTATCATTTAGTCCCAGTGTCAGTGTGTCCTGCACTCTGGGGTCATATGCGTCCACCAAATTCTGATTATCCTACCCCAGTATCAAAGTAGTAGCTCCCAAGAAATATATGCAGCTAACAGTACTAACACAAATAGGTTCATCACAGGTCCCTAAATCAGATTACAACACCCTGGATTATAGATCAGCAGACAATGGAAGAAGCAACAGGTTGACAAAAAGGTATACCAAATTAGATGCAAATATATTCATTGTACCGGTTAGTTTATACCCTGTTAAAATTCTAATCTTCATTCCTTCAGTCCTCAGTTGGTATTCTATCATTTAGTATGTAGTGTATCTGAGGACAGCGTGTCAAGCTGAGTCTGAAAATGCATGGACCAGTGAATATGGTGAATCAACCTTTGACCTCGTATCAACCCTCTTCATCAGAGACACTTACAACCAAGAAAAGAACTGAATGACTGAATTTGTGCAGACTAAGTTTAATAGAGAAAATAACGGTGGGCAGCCAGTTGCATCCCCAAACTTAATTCCATGCATTTGGAATTTAAGGGAAAAATGCTTACTGCAGAAAGCTATCAAACTCGGAATGGAACTGGTACGTGCCTACGTGGTATTGTTAAACTGATCCCCACATATTATCCATGGTATCTGTACAAGCTTCTCTGTAAATAAGATACCAGCTTAAAAAGGCTTGGGACCTGGAAGAGGCTAATTTCTTTCCATTGTTATCTGTTTGTTCTCTGCTACGTATCTAGTACCTGTGCCAAGAAAAATATACTAGCACACCATGATACATGGTCCTGTAACTGTAAGTGTCTGTTTAATTTCTTAGGAGTAACCACTTTAACTTTTATTACCATGTGGAAAATTGGTGGTTTCAAGTCATTTTACTGCAGGGAATGTTTAATCATGTTAATAGAAGATATTGACTTGGGCCACAACCTCAAATCACAAGGATGCAGGTCTCTGATCACCTGGCTAGAGAATACA
>JAAUYG010149254.1_pt1 | contig 10722 bp, 4 predicted proteins | sample 7278091 | NCBI WGS metagenome assembly JAAUYG01 (sample SAMN14350201, study PRJNA611818) | marine sediment metagenome | isolation source: surface marine sediment (0.6m) | place: French Polynesia: Moorea | collected 2018-08
CCCCCCGCCCCCCCCCCCCCCCCCCCCCCCCCCCTCCCGCCGGGGGGGGCGGGAGGGGCCCCTTTGGTGGGGCTATGGGTGGGATGGAAGAGAGGACACAAAACAGAAGAGTAGAGCACCGTTGTGCTATTTTACAGACCGCCCGTCCACGTCAGATGACGCCAAGTTGAGCTGTTTTTTGTGACTTAAATATTCTGAAAGAATCAACAACAAACTCAAGTAATGTTGGGCTACGGAAATCCCGAACAATCACCTCAGTCCGGACTAGTTTGATCAAACTAGAAGCTACGCGACCACTACCGATGCAAACATGGGGTTTAGATGTACACTCGATAATCCAGAACATTACAAACGGCGAACACATTTTTACATTGAATCCAAGGATGATATATGCTCCAAGGTAGTGCCAAGGATAGCAGCCTATCATTTGCCCCCAAAGAGGCCTAGTGACACAGACTAGAAGGAACGAATCCGGGAGAAAAAAGGAGCTCATCAGCCGCGGCCGGGGGCACAATGTTTTGCCATGCTAATTCGTTGCCGGGGAGTCTTTACCGACTGTGACACTGTCCAGCCTGCCTGCTCTAAACCAGCCGGAAACCGTGCGCCTAAGAGGTGTATGGGGCTAATATTTGACCTGCTGGCTATAGGAAATGGCCAGGGAGAGGAGTTTGGTGTTTAATCAAAGGGACACTTTTAAAGCTGAACAGATCCTCGAAATATACCCCCCGACTTCAACATTCATTCATTCATTCATTCATTCATTCATTCATTCATTCATTCATTCATTCATTCATTCATTCATTCATTCATTCTTACTTTATCTGGTTTCTTTCCTTTTTAGTGTGTTCACAATCCAGTTATACGTTTACTATTTCTGCAGCAGTCTTTGCTGTTTCGCCCAAATCTCTACTTGCCTTCTTTTCTCTTTTCTGCTTCTGGGTGTCTGAATGGTGGTGAGAATGGACGTTCACATTTCCCGCAAATCATAATTATGCAAAAAGATGTGACACCGGAATGCGATATGTGACTTCAGGAACTTGTTTTCGTTGGGGGGTGTTCCGGGCTTTTTCCTCTGTTTTTTTTACGTCACTTATTTTTTTATCACAAAATCGAACTTGCTTTAAACATGTGACACGCGTGTTTCCGCATCGTCCCTTTGTGTTGGGTTCCACGACAGTGGCCCGATGTCTGTGCCGTGCGATAAAACGTCACCATGGGCTGATACCGGAGGCCTTCCAAAGGGCTTTGATATATCTGGCTTAAGGCTGAAATATTTCTCCGCCTTGGCCTCGGGGGGTCCGTCGCTTTCTGCCATCCGTGTGACGGCCACTGAAGCGTGTGATCGTCCTTTTTAGGTGTCACTGTGTCGTCCTGGCGTTTATCACGGGATGTCTCCAGGGTGGGAATTGTGGACAAGACAGACAACGACACGAGGGACACACATGGCCCGGGTTCTTAAACAAACTTAAGCCCGATATTTTTTGAGTGCCCGGAGAACATGTCTGGTGGAAGTAGTTTACCAGACGAGTACGTTTGGCTTACGCAAAGAGCCTAACGTTTTAAGCTGTTTTACTTAGTCTTAAGGACTATGTGTACCGAAAAAAAAACATGTCTTAGTTTTGGCTTAGGTCTTAAACAGCTGAATGTGATAATGGGCATATTTCTGGAAACGCACATCGAAGATGTAACATGTTTACCCCTATGTAAGTGTAAAAGCTCTCATCTAAATAATGATGACATTTTAACAGCTACTTAATGACATCATTATCCAATGCAGGCGGAATTCCCCCCCCCCCCCCCAAAAAAAAAAAAAGTTTTTGTCTTAATGGCTTTCACTTAGCCAATCACAAATGTTGTTACAATGTGATTAGTCAATCGAAAAACCCTTTAAGAGATAAAACCATCCGGCCTCACTCGGAAGTACCTGCGTAGCTGATTACGCCACATGTTCCAGACTCGATTGCTGACTTAAGTCACATGCTTTACATCATTGTAATTTTTAACAGTGAAACTGCCCCTCAAATTTCAGGCCAATGTTATCCATTTTTTTCACACGGTAGGTAGTGATAGTCCTTGCCTTCTGGACTAAGATTAACCCATCACCCCCAGCCCACCCTCACCCATCCCTTGTCAGTGTCTTATCGAACAGACACCGCTCCATGACAGGATGTCTCGACACAGTATATAATATAAAACCGACTCCCTTACCCCCAGGGATAAAGTCTGCTCTACCGGCCACTGTGTATTTTTCGCTTCTGAAAATCGATATAGGAAAATTTGACGTTCATGAAGATGTCCAATTTTATCATACCCTAACGTGGTTATCAAAAAAAAAAACAACAAAAAAAAAACAAAACAAAACAAAACAAAACACACACACTTTTTGATAGAATCGCACAAGTGTATAACGTTCGAGGGTTTGAATAGCAGTATTCGATTCTTATTAGTATTAGTATTCGATTCTCTTCGTCTGACATTTTGTCTGACAAAAGGAATTTATTTAAATTCAAAGAACTATTAACCAGAGAAAGAGCAAGAAGATACTACGCCACGGAGTGCTTCAAACTGGTCTTGGGTGGAAACAAACGTCTGTGATTGGCTCTTTTGGTCAGGCGTTAGACACGATAAAACATTAGTGTAAGGTGCATGTATAAAACTAATCCCATTTACGAAAATAATTCTTTAATCGCAACATCTTTGCAGGGACATATTTTTTTCCTTTATTGATACGCTGCCAAAACAAAATAAATTGCGTCAATCCTTTAGACTTTTTCTATGGCAATTTGATTATATCGCCAAAATACCAACCGAAGCGACAGGGATTACAGTTGTTACCCGGTTCTACATGAAGTGTCCGCGCTGGCAAGGACTACAGTCAAAATTGTCTAGAGGACACACCTTTTGGGCCATATGAAAGTTGGTTTTACATAACCGTGGATCTAATATTATTAAGGATCCGACTTTGAGACTACCTCAGACTGAGTTTGAGACTACCTCAGACTGAGTTTGAGACTACATCAGTACAACAGACACGCCCAAGTAACACAGAATCTGCATGTTCAGTAGTCTCAGAAAACAGTCTCACAAGTAATACAGGTTTATCAAAAGTCCCATGGGTTTTCTTAATTCTGAGATTCTGGAATTATGTAACAGGAGATAATGTACGTAACTCCTAGTTGTCCAGAGATTAGCATTCAGTGCGTGAGGGCCTGTTGTAAACCTTACAATACAGCTAAAAATTAAAAAAAAAAAGATAAAGACTTTCTGTTCCGGGCCGGAGCTCTCAAAACTCTAAAGCTCTCAAAAGTCTAAGGTTTGACTTAAGTCAGATTCGTAGCTAATCACATTCTTGCTCAGATTGGTGACTTAAGTCAAAACATAGATTTCAGTATTTTTGAGAACTCCAGCCCTGGTGGCACCAGGGGGATCGTTTCTTAACTTCCAGTTAAGTGTACAACGGATCGTTGTAAGTTCCCGTGCTCAACTCAGCCAAACGGGCTCTTCCTGCCACTTTTACAAAATCGGTATTGCATAATATATTTGCGCAGTGTAATGTGGCCATTTATTATACAAGAGCCACATTTTTTTGTTTAAAAAAACTTTCATGGACTCACCGGGCTGATCCTCATGGCCAGGCTTTATCATTATTGTGTAAAAGAAAACAGAAGTTTCTCTGATGTTCAGGTGTTGAAAGACCGCTCCTTCCGCCTACAAAACGTCGATGTTTCTGATGCAAGGTTCAGTTATGTTGAACCGTAATTTTTTACGCCGGGAACTGACCGCCCAACATGTTGAAGATAATATTTTTAGGGTAATCCCAATTAGCTGTTACTATGAGCTGTTGTCTGTTACCAGGTCAATTTTGTCTGAAATACCTGGTATTTGCACAATTCGTATTTAATCTTAATGGTTTGCTGGGAACAATGTTCAACGGTATTTCTCTCTCAGGGCCCAAGAAAGTGCACAATTGGGGAAAACACTTTGCTTCATCAGGAAAGTAAAATAAAATATAACTCAGTCAGATAACTACATGGTGTGACTATGTACCTGGCAGAAATCTGTGACTGAACTATGAGACAGGTATGCTTCCTATAACATCAAGGATACATCGAGGGTCTAAAAATGTTGCCCATACTGTAATTACTGTTTTTGCGATAGACTTGCCTCTAGGCTTGAGATTATATTAATTTTGATCCTCACTTGTTACTATGTGCTATTACTGTGGCGGTATCCAGATATGCAAATTAGATCTTTTCTCTTAGCCTAGGTTAGTTAAAATCCTGACTTGAGCATGTTTGAATTTTTAATATAGTGCAGACTAAGTAGACATTCATGCACGTCACATAAATATAACAAATATTAAGTCTAAAGTAAACCTACACTTTAACCTACAGCCTAACCTGCCGCAACGTGGCAACCCACCCACATTTCACTAAAATCGGCAGTAATTACATTAAGCGTCAGTCACACCAGGCTTATGACCAAGTTACAACCAATGCACAACCAAAATTGTGAGAATCGTACTTAAAGCACAGAAAACGCGCACGGCTGGTCGCAGAGGTCGTAGACGATCGTACGAGCAAAATCGGTCTCAGCAAGGTTTTTGAACATGTTCGGCGTCAGTCACACCAGGCTTACAACCAGGTTACAACCAATGTAGGATCCAAAATTCTGACAATCGTACTTTAAATCATATAAACAGCGCACGACTTGTCTTAGATGTCGTGGGCGATCGTACTAGCAAAATCGGTCTCAGCAAGGTTTTTGAACATGTTCAAAACTTCTCATGAGCGATTCTGACTCTGGTCGCATATAGCATGTATAGGTCGTACCATCAGTCGTTCATGGTTGTTCCACCAGTCGTGAACGACCGATTGTAAAATATCATGCTCTTGGTCGTACCACTGATCCTACCCTGTAACGATTGGTCGTGCCACCTTTCATAGAACCTTGCTGTGACTGAACATGCACCTGCGTAAGACTTGGACCGACTGATTGTACAATCTGCGCCAACTTGTGCACGACCTACGAGAAGTTCTGATATCGTAAGATCATTCGCACAACCTGCCGTGCTATTGACTGCAAAGGTCGCAAAAATAATCGCTGCATGCGATCAAAATTCTGTATTTCACCAAACATTCACGATCGGGTGTATGTACTTCGAATCGAAAGAAATCGCACGACCAAAATTCGTAGGATCCGGTGTGACTATTGCTTTAGACTACTTGCGATGAGAGTACTATTAATGATTTAATGATTTTGGTTTTTATTATTACCAATGTTCTAATATAATGGCTTAGCGTCTCTGAAATGTTTTTATCTAATGTTAATAATATGCGGTTCTTATATAGCGCATTTCCCTGCTTGAAGCTAGCTGAAAACGCTTTACATAGACCTGTTACATCCATCAACTGCTCAACACCCTGGTGACTATACACCCGCCTATACGTTTTGAGGCGCCACGGGTAATCCAAGTACAAATAGACATCTCTGTCTATCGTCAGATACTCATTTACGGTTGAGTGAACCGAGGCACGCACGAATCTTTGGTTGAGAGTTCCACGGCTATTCATTCGGCCATCGCGACAATACAACTGTTATATTTGATTTATGAACAAATGAATCCATATAAGAGGTAGAAAGTGAAAATGCGTAGTTTCAATAAGACTGACAGGCCTTGGTCACTGATGGACTAGCACACTCACCTGCCTCGGTTCTATCCTTATGTCGAGATCCGCATTATTACGTTGCTTCTCTGGAATGTCAGAGTGTTTTCCAGCGTACAAACTCTTACCAGATTATCTTAATCCATTTGAAGTCTCCGTCAAAATCAAAGTTTTTTTTACTAAAGTTTTCAAAGCGTTACTGAGGTGACAGAGCAGGAAAATCTGCTCCAAGAACAGCAGGTCTACCTTCATATATATATATATAGATAGATTTCACAAATCCGTGCGCTTCGAAAGTCTTGTCTGAAATAACATCAGTTTAATACGCATCTTGCCATTTTGCTTCTTTTATTTATTTTTTTTTTTTTTTTGGTGACCGGCAGAACAGCACACAAAGGGATGATAATGATGATCCCAGAATACGAGTTTTAGAGAAATGCTAGGTGATGCAGTTTTCTGTTATGAAGCGTCCACCTTGCCTCTGTAACTGGTGGCTGTCGGTATCCAGTCCCGGGACTCGCAGGCTTCCCAAGCAGTGGGGTGACACCAGCTGTATCAGCGGCCGTGGCTTTTATTACGCTCCCGTCCCTGCCTCCAATCCCCTACCTCTCGGAGGGAGTCGGGGAATCCGTGGCGGCAGCTTCCATTGATTACTACGGTCCGGGGCAACACTTGAACAGAAGAGAAAGGGAAGGGGGGGAGGTCTGATAGGCAGCCCACCCTAATGCGACAGGGAGGGGGTTTCGAGAACGGATCAACTTAACAATGTCGTCAGTGGAGCAGAAAGAACAGCTGACGGAACAGACGAGGGCGAAAATTACAGGGTAACAGTTACCACGGCGACTACCATGTTGGTATGTCACCATGGGAATGCCGGCATTGCCGGCATGTGCCCATAGAAAAAAGTGACAGCATGAAAATGGGTTTAGCAGGCATTTCGCCGTTGAGACATGTCTCAGCACGCAGAAAGGTGTCGGGACGAAACCATTTTAACGTGAAGATAGATGTCACGACGAAGGTACCTGTATGTGTCAGGATAAAAGCATGTCATCTCAGGTGTAGTGACAGAATGAAGGCATAGCACCATGGTCACAGTGCTATTATGGAAGACTGTTACGGTGGAAATGCTAGTGCTGTTAGCATCACAGCGCTTCCCTAAGATGCGTATCAGCACAAAAATATGTCGCTAAGGAGCTAGGTGTCAGCATGAATGCATGTCACTAAAGCGCTAGATATCCGCTTAAAACCATGTCACTATAGATATTGGTGTCAGCAAAATGTCCACCATCATGACGACAGATGTCAACACGAAAGCAAGCCACGATCAGGGATGGGTGTCAGCACGTAGGCATGTCAACATGCAGATAGCTGTCAGCCTGTCACCAAGGAAATAGGTGTCTGCATGAAATCATGTCACTATGTGAAATTGTTGACAACACTAAAGCAAACCGTCATGGATATAGGTGTCAGCATAAGAACCTGCCACCAAAGCACTAGCCGTCAGCTTGAAATCATGCCACCATGGAGATAGGTGTCACCAAAACGCCTGTCACCAAAAACGAAAAGTGTCACCATGAAAAGCTGTCACCACAATAAGCTTGCTATTTGTAACATGACACAAGTGACATGGTTAAGGTAACTAATGCCTAACTTTACTGATTCTCTCTTCCTGCTTTTGGCTTTGGTTCTTTAAATTTGGGGCTTGCGTTGCCTTACATACTCAAGCCTTAATCGTGTTAATGCAACAAATACAAATGAAAAGTCGGCCGTATTAGAAATCTGAAAGACACTCAATGTATATCTGCTGTTGCATCGCGTGACACGTGTGGCTGACGTAACAAAAAGGTGATGAAGAGAGGTGGTATGATGATGGTAGCATCAGTGGCTCATAAAGCCAAGAAATTTTCTCGCCAACTCAATTACAGTCTGTTCTCAGTATACCAGGCTCAGAAAAACCTACTAGCGACCCAATCCTTCTCCAACCAATCCAGGGTACGGTAGCTTTCGTATGTCCAACGGAATCTGCGCATGGATTTTGTGACCGACGCTAAACCCACAAAAGCGAGCCTCACTTAAATGAAGCCCCACGTGTACGTTTGATAGACCTGACAATCGCTTTGCACTCGGTCCCGTCTGGTTCCAAAGCACACGGTGACATTTACATCTCGATACTTCCGACACATCTCCCCGAATGTCACCAAGCCGTTTTCTTCATCTCCTGTACAGCAGTGAAGCCGTGCCGTATTCTCGAGTAGATATCCTATTAGACATGGGCAAAACTGAGCGTGCAGTTGGAAGGGCTTTAATTTTAAACTGCATGTCAAGACTGACTGTTTTCACTAAGAGGCTCACGCCAACACGCTAATTAGTACAGAAACACGGGGCTTCTTGCCAATTTATCGCAGGAGTATATAATTTTCAATTCAATGTCAGAGAAGCCTTGGCCATTTATTCATTTAATATATTTGTCCATACGTCAGACTACAATGTATGCATAAATTCCGATGGCAGAGAGATTACCAAGTCTTCAAACCAAGCAGGAGAAAGTGCCAAAGACGCCAACAGCTGATTGGCTTAGGCTAAAACAGTAAATCCTGCCGATAATAACCTACACGACAGTGGCTCTTGTGTATATTCAGGGCTATTTGGGGTATAGTTGCGGCGACATCTTCATTTCAACTAATATAAAAGATAAACTAACAAACAAACAAGCAACATCATCAACAACAACAAAAACAAAAATGAGACATATTAAGGTAGTACCACTGGGATAGTGGGAACCATGTCTGGACTCCCAATTGCAATGTCTCGCACACAGGGGAAACATCTGGTAGATTGCTCTCCTTACAGTTCAGTGGCAAAATATGTTCTATCTTTGAGGCATGTTAAGACTTGAAATATCGTGACCGTGAAATTGAATTACCACTGCAACTATGGGTCAAATCTGATGCTGCGGTTATAGTCAACTTTATTACAATGCTTGTAATATATATGTAGTCCGCAAGAACACCAGACCAAAATTTCGTCTTTATAAAGTTTTTCCGAAATGGGATGAAAATTGTAGAACGAGGCTTTGAAAATTTTCGGCCAATATGGTACATGCAATTTTAAATATTTGTGGCAGATTGCCAAAACACAAATGCCAGGTCTGTATTCCTCATGGTTACTATAAGTTTGGTAGAAATCGGATGAACACTGTGGTGGGAGTGGCTTTTAACAGAACGAACGAAATATGAGCTCTACTTATATGACTTTCTAGCAGTAAATATGTGTCTATCAACTATAACTACTATAACTACTATTCCCCATAACAGAACGAAACAAACAAACAAAAAAAAAAAACAACAAAAAAAAACAAACAAACAAAATGGCTCAAATTTGAAACTCGGAATCACAGGTTTTAGAGATATGGTAGATCGGGGTTTTTGCCACATTTTTAATCATCAATCCGCCTATAACCTGTATAACGTTTTTGGTTAAAACCGACCAACGGACACTATACGGACACCTACGCCACTGCAGTAGCTAGTTTGACAGAGTCGAGTCATGTTAAAATAAAGTAGAACGTTACATTTGTAAAAAAAAAAAAGAAGCCCTAAAATACCGCATTAATGCTGATTTAGTCAGGTTCTGTGTAAACCAAGATTTGTTTTGCGTCCACAACGGTAGTTGTATGTATCGCTTTATGTGGTTCGATAATCTAATTTGACCGTTTTCATAAAAGCCCTGCTCACCTTTGTCAAGGGTTCCAAACTATTTTACAACCTCGAAAACTGGCACGTTCTTTACAGAGATCAGTGTTACCTCGGCACCTGACCAACCACACTAACCACGGCGAAGTTTCACTGAACACGCAAATTTAGAAATAAACTTAAGAAAAATCACAATTGATATATTAACAGACTCTGTCATGAAGATCGTGAAAAAAGAAGCAGAGTACCTAAATAAAACTGCTCTTGTTAAAAAAGCCCACATAGATATGGAAATAAGCATAAGAATTGATATACAGAAATATAATTTAAACTATTTTTCCCACTTCTATAGCATCATTTCGTCCCCATACTTAAACTCACTTCAAGGTTTACGAATTTCCATAGATGCAAACCCGAACTTCAAGGCCTAATCTCAAGCCCTGCTCCTCACACGGCATTATGGATTAAGTGTCTCCTTTCTTTCTGTCTCTGTCGGTGAGAAGAGTGTAAGACCTTGACATTTGCTGTCACTCTGGCCCGCCCCAGTCCGTCAACTCTGTGGCTGTGTGTCCTCTACCTCAACGACACTGTCCTTGCAACAGTTAATGACTGGGGTGGAAGGTCGGTGTGATGGCAGGAAGTAGGCTGCCTGTCCATATCTGGGTGACAGCACGTGCACGGAAAGTAAAAGTGGGTGCTTTGCATTGACGGCCGCCAGATGTCAGCTATTCCTCTAATCGTCTGACGGATATTGCCTTATAACACTGCAAAATCTGGAAAAATGCATCCGCGGGCAATGCACACAAGAAATGTAGTGCGCACGAGCCAGAAACGCAGCTCGTTGAAATCTGCTGGTGCTTTTATAATTTTGCCTATATTTCAGATACACAGATATGGGAGGCACTCTTTAGAAGGTATCAGTATCAGAAAAGTGTTCGATACGTCGAGTAAAATTGTATAAACTTTGGTACCGGGGCCAAAATGTGCCCGTTCAGAAGGAGAGTGTCATCTCATCAGTTTCATCCTGTGGGAACACAATGGGGGGATTTGATGTCAGTATGGGTATTCTACGACAAGAACGTGACGGTTCTAGTTGCTGCAATCCTAGTCCCAGTCCTAATCAGTCACTAGTATGAAAACACTACCATACCTCTGCTGTTGATGATGGTCCTAGAACAACGCCAGTATTGCAACTACTACTGCTGTTACTGTAACACCATTAGGACTATTACTACTGCCGCAAACTACTGATCCTCCTCCCCCTCCTCCTCCTCCGACTCGATTACTGCTGTGGCTGATCCTTCTATTACTACTATTACTGCTCCTCCTCCTCCTCCTCCTCCTCCTCCTCCTCCTCCTCCTCC
>JAAUYG010188435.1_pt1 | contig 10722 bp, 6 predicted proteins | sample 7278091 | NCBI WGS metagenome assembly JAAUYG01 (sample SAMN14350201, study PRJNA611818) | marine sediment metagenome | isolation source: surface marine sediment (0.6m) | place: French Polynesia: Moorea | collected 2018-08
ACTACAACTACTACCACTACTACTACTACTACTACTACTACTACTACTAGTAGTAGTAGTAGTAGTAGTAGTAGTAGTAGTAGTAGTAGTAGTAGTAGTAGTAGTAGTAGTTGGTGTTGGTTGGTGGTGGTGCTGCTGCTGCTGGTTCTTCTCCTCCTCCTTCAATCTCCTCCTTCTCCTCCTCGTCCTCTACTACTATTACTACTAATTGAAACCAGATGGCTGTACTACTAAGACTGGGGGTTTTACGACAATTCAACAAGCTCACCTCGAGTTGTCAGCATGTTCGGGATTTCGGCGTGTGGTAGGTCCCTGGCCTGACGGAACCACCGCCGCTGGACCTCCATGGTCGCCGGGACTATTTGATATATAACCCTAACACGGCCAACCTGGCCCGGGCGAAAGTCCAAGACCTGGCGTCTCAGGAATATTATCCTTGGAATGGTCTCGTCTACCTTAATGCCGTACTGGAGGTGGACACGGGAGGATCAGGACAATGTTGATACCGTGAAACGTCATTTAAAGACCACTATAGGGACCAATAAAATATGGTCCTTTTATACAGAGGGTGGTGTTCATATGCAGGTTCAATAATACTGACAGTACACCATGGTCTTTATAAGCAGGTGGTCTATATAAGGTGATCTTTAGAAAAGGTTTGATTGTATTCATTAAGAATGAAACTAGAGTAGGACGTTCTGGAACTATATGGCTCAGTATATTGTAGGAATTAATATTGACGAATAAATATTGTGCCTGACGAATATTAAACAGAAGGGTATAAAATGGAGCGAGCATTAAACGAGTTTCGCTTAGTCGAAGCGTCATCCCTGCAGGCCAAAATATACTAATGAAAAAGATTGGGAAGCGAAGCATTTGAATTATGTAAATCACGAACACGTGACTCATTTCACACGGGAAGATAACAAGAAGGTGGATTCGATACTGCACCCTAGTAAATAGAATCGTTTTCGTAAACCACAGCCTCTCCTGTGCATTGCACGAAGAGAATTGATCGACAATAATAGACAAAAGAATGATCATATGGCATGACAAAACATGTAAAACCTTTGAAGAAATGTTATGTCCTTGGAGAGTGTGGAGCGTGTGGAGCATTTAAATTGTACAATATCTGAATATGTTTCCTTATTCCCGGTGTCTACGAAAAATTCGTACTCAGCCTGAGTACTGATTTATGCATTTACACCTTGGATGCAAGCCTGGATGATTATGCCACCTGTAGCTGCTCCTCTCTCTCTACTGACTACCACATTTCAGTTTTCTTACCTCCATTTCTGAAAAGGTGTAGCCATGGGAATGAGTGTGTAAGGTCAACAGGATCCCCAGGACAACACTCACCACTCGAGCCAATCTCGCGCCCAGCCACATGCTGACGCCGTCACAGCAAACACTATCCGTGAATCTGGTATGAAATGGTCAATAATAACTCGACGGGTTCATACTGGTAAACATCAAAGGTCCACGATATAGTACAAAAAAAGGATGATGATAAGGAGGAGGAGGAGGAGGAGGAGGAGGAAGGAGGAAGGAGCAAGAGCAGGTGGAGAAGTGGGGGCAATGAGGAGTTGGAGGACCACAACGACGACGACGATGATAATGAAGAAGAAGAAGAAGAAGAAGAAGAAGAAGAAGAAGAAGAAGAAGAAGACGATCCCACTAATAATCGGATGTTATAAACATGGTTGCTTCGTTAGCCTCCTCATGTACGAAAGTACGGTCAAGATCAGTTGCAGAAAAGAGATCTCACATTGTGTACTGCACAGAGGGACATTCGACCCTACCAGATTGGTGACGAAATTAAAACTTACCTGGGTTAAGGGTGTTCACTTGATACGAGAAGATTACTCTGCCTAGGCCAGTTTTGATGATCAGGTTTGTAAAGATTCCATCCCAACTCCTCTGGTCCTTTGTATAATTATAGCACTGTTTCCGTCTGTCTGGATATCAAGCAAAAGTTATCTGGAAGGAGATGCATAGCATGATACTTCAATGTCACACATTATATTACAGCAACTACAGTCAAAGTGTGATTTACTACACCCATGTCTGAGTTACGGAAAGGAAACCGTATCATAACATCACCAACAAACAAGAATCTTCCGATGTCTATGGTTATCGGGAAATAATACGGGCTCGGTGTATAGTTTCCTAACTGCAATTTTATTAATGATTGCAAGTCAAACACTGAAACTTAATCATGCAAAATGCATCGGTTGTCGAGATTAAAAGTTAAGTTCAATACGGGATTTAGTATTCTTCTTTAAAGTGGCATCTGCTATCTAAATTTAGTTAACACATTATCTCGGCCAATCACACCTGCCCTCTTTTCAAGCTAAATGTTTTTTAAGAGCTCCTGACACTTGTTCGAGTCATGCCCTCGACTTTTAGTTCAGGCGCTTCAGTTGACCTTCAACCAATAACAATTTGACTAATATCGTCACGTGCTAACTAACGATGTGACGTCACGCCAAGCGCTAGGATTTCAGTCAGGGTTCTCAGATTTCAACCTATGTGTATATATTCTGGTGTTGTCTCACTCACCACAAACCCTGTGATTGGCCATGTATGATTCACATTTCAAGCCAACTATAGCTATTCAGTCCACATACACATTTTTCTGCGCATTTGTGTTGGTCAGTTTTTCTGAAGTGTAAATAAAGTAATGAAAAGCTCTACGACTCATATTGGATGGTGCTTCCGCGCCATTCCCGCCTTTTGCTGGACTTTGTCCTTGGCTGAAGAGCTCCGAAATGTCATGTTCTTTCCTTCCGGCTCCCCGAAGAGCGTATCAAGCTATCCGTCATGCCCCGCCAAGGCACTTACCGGGACATATCGGTGTAATCCTTACCATTGTGGACAGTAATAGGTGACTTCACAAAATTTGATCAATGACGCACTTCGGTCTCTGAAATCGTTCCCCCGCTATCCAGACGACCGTTGCAGATGTCAAGGATTAGAGCTTTTTCACTTCACGGGTGACAGTAATGGTACTGCTGCACTAAAGGGTCCGTCGGGTGCCCCATCATGGCGTCTCCATTTCAGCCGAAGAAATGGCTACTTCCACCATTCCCCAAGCCAGGTATTGCTAGGCTTTCTCATGCTGCGCTCTCCCGGCGATTCCATCACAGTACATCTCACGTACACTTGGCAGCCAGAAGCTCTCTGGCGGTTGTGACTGGGCGATGTTACAGTGAATAATTTATCTACGATCTGTGACCTTCACAGGCATAACGATTACTTTGGTTCATCCAAGTACATCAGATGAGTGCTCGCTAATAGAAATATCCAGCAGCGAGAGAGATGCCTGCTTTTTGGTATGATACCTTGATAATCTGGAGGATTAGTAAATGGCTTTTAGGGCTCCAGTGGCTGCCAGAAGTAACATACACATGCACAGATTTAAATAACATAAATATTCATTATTGCAGCATGTATGAATTACTATAAATAGAGATACAAACTCTAACCCACAAGCCAGTCTTTTATGTTCCTTGGCCTACAGTGACTCTTGCTTCTTAACAGCATCTTGAGCAGTTATAAGTGATAAGGTCGACTGCTAGGACCCTTGAACGTCTCCGCAAAAAGCCTTTTGCACATTTAGCAACCGCCTGCACCTGGTGGTTTTTCACTTGATTCTTTTTTTACTACCAAGGGACCCATTTATGTACTTTCAAATGTATAGCAAGCCTATGATGTAACTGCTGTTGGTATCCATTTTAATGTTGGAACTGTCACAAATCTTTGCCAAATCTTAGATGTGTTAGAAGGTATGGGACTATAGGTAGCCTTTCAGAATGAAATATCGGATTGCACACAAAGCAGAAGCAGATTGTTAAACCAGTAGGATTATTCCGGAAATTCAAGTCACACCATACTTCTAAACCCAACAATTTTCCTTAGTGTCATACTCATTGTTATTGTGTTTCCGCCTTTTGCCCATAACAGATTTGACCATTGTGTCGTAATCCAGTGTGAATTTAATTGTTTTCCTATGTCGACGTTGGTTTCTTCCACTATGTAGAAGCAGTGTATGCGGTGTGGAGATTCTTTTAGTAGTATCAACGAAGCTTGAGAAACTATCGATAATGTTACCTTCACACCACATATTCGTTAACATCTTGAAGTATTTGAAGTAAGCAAATTCATTGAATTTCTTCCGATATAATTTTTAACATTTTAATTCTGTGTTTTATCTTTGTGCATGTAAATGAAGAAAACCACAGGTCTGGATGATATTCTCGCTCTCTTGCCACGAGCAGAACTTACGTTTGTTAAGAAAAACATTAAAAGGCAGGGAATAACGCAACGGGACATTATACCTTTGTATACACGGCTTGCCTATCTTTGCCTGTCCACAAAAGGTGAGGTCTGTCTCTAGACTGAGTTTACAGCCGCCTGACCGTTCGTTTAAAACCCACCTTTCCGGCTAGCTGCTGGGACCAAGATGCCGCCTAGAACTAGTTGCTTTCATCCGAACACGCCTTCGTTCTTCACTGGGAACCTCAAGTGCCAGGCCGTCTACAAAGACTTCGTGACGGCGTGGTAGACTTTGCTCGAACTCTGTCTTCCGAATTACTTCTCGAAGTCTCCACTCTTTCTTGCTCTATTAGTTCAGTTTCTATGAAGATTTTTCGGTATCAAGGGATTGATGAACAAACCACTCCAATTTTCTTGACCCAGTTCTAGATTGATCCAAAGGCTTATAGATAATCCGGAGTTAACGTTTAGCGCGAAAGTTTCAAATAATGACAAGTCGAGTATATATGAGCACAACCTATACCAAAACTACTCAAATTATGACTGTCACAATTCGAGTATATATGAGCACAACCTCTACCAAAACTAAAGTTTTTTCACTTAGTTTTGACTGTCACTTATTGAAAAAGAGAGAGCAGCAAATAAACTGATCAAGCAAATATGGAAGCACGAAACACATACGCACATATCATAAGTACAATCGGTCGTGCACTTCATAATGTCTACTAAAATCCCAAACCATTTTTTCCTCCCCTTACTTTAGAACAACCACGATTACTTTCTGATTCCACGTAATGACACACACTCACCCGAAGAATAGCTCCTCGCCAGAAATTTAATTGTAGGTGAAACATTTCGAGCAGTGAAACTGTTTTAACAATCAAACCAAGAGACAAATACAGAGACCGAGCCGCCATGAGAGTGCCCCATGAGATCGGATATAACGCTGATTCATTGGGGTTGCAACTGCTTTCATCACACTCAACAACAGTGTTTTCCTTTTTGTTTCTGCCCTTTTTTCTTGTTCGGTAAATATTGAGTACTTGGTGGGGTTGAAGGAGCCTTCACGAATGTCTGAAACGAGTCCGCATCTGACTCCATCCAGAATTGGTCCATTTTATGCAGAGCCATACCCTGCGTAGACGCTGGGCTCTATTTTTTTATGAGCGGCTTGTGGTTTCAACGACTACGGATTGGATTTAATGGTTCGATCTCATCTGGTTAAGGATCTGCGGTTATTATCCTTTTACCCACGGGATTAAGCTGTACAAGATCCGATTACACACGGACGAAGGTGGCGAGGGTGGATCACTGTGGGCTATGACGACAGTGAATGATGCTTGGTTTTAGGGATAGTGCATGTTCAAGGGTGACACAAAAATGACGTCCCTGCCTGGTCGGGATACCGGAGACGAGATCGTTGTTGAGAAAGTGAGGAGGACAAGGGAGACGGGAATTGAAAAAGCACGGCTTGGGCTAGAATAAGACAGTCCGTGTGTATAAATATTGTGTCCTTCTGTGAATAAAAGCCCCTAATCTACATTGGACTACATTGGTGTCATGTATATTTCGCTACATCCATTGAGCGACTGCATGCTAAAGTTCTGTCCCTAATGCCTGCGCAAAAGTGTTAAATAAAGTGTTAAGAAATTTAATTTCAATCAGGCTGAGGTATGTTAATGGGCAAAACTGTTATGTCGATGAGCATGGGTTGTGGTAGAGACGGTCTTTCTTTTCTCTTGGTATTTGTAGAAAATACATGTATCAATGTGCCTTTGTGATTAGGATGATGCACAGTCGTTTGCAACAAATATATAAACACAAGAATAGGTGATGTTTAGCTACGTACAAAGAGCAAATATGGCTAAAGTATTATTAACATGCAGTGCCTTGAGCCTGCCTTGCGGTGTTGACAGAACCTATGTCGGAATGAGAGTGCCGCCATTACTCTCAAAGTCACGTGATATTTTAATGACATTTTACTATACGAAAAGAAAAACAACATCGTATAGTTGTATTTCTGCAAACCTGACAGCGAACACGAGAAAAAAAGGGACGGAGGAAAAAGTGAAAACATTACCACGTACTGGGGTCAGGTGTGATGAAAATATAGAAGCAGGCCGGGATAATATAATTAAGGGAGAAAAAGAGCCGTCTAAGACCATGCAGACATCGGCATTGTACAGTCGTCTGTCACTTAGTGTCGGACTGCAGTTTGGCGGCGTGGTGCCGTGAGGAATTAGCTCTCCTAATTCAGTTAGGGCGTCTTGCTGGGATGCCCTGCTTCACATGTTTTAGCGTAAGGTAGCCTCGGTGTTCCTCGAGGCATGGCGTATCACAGCCCATGTAACGCAAGCCGAAAAAAAGTGTTGTCTAACCTCCGAGAATTCACAGGGAGGATACAGTGGTTCTAAAACAGCATCCACCTTTAAAAGTACCTGAATAATTCTTTGAAGAGATGTAAACATTTCTGGACTGCTGGGAAAGGGTATATTTAACTTTCTATAAGATCCTATTTCTGCTCATATGCTGGTAATTGTGGTTAATTGGCGCAAGCGGCCTAGGGCATAAATGTCTAAGTGTCTCAATCTGGATCGTACGAACTAGCAACCGATTGCTCTACGTCCGAGCGGATTTTCACGAGGCCAATGAGTATCTTCTAGGCTGCAACAATAGCGAGTACGTTGAACCCAGTGGTGGGAGAATATCCCGACGATAGCCGAAACCAGGCGCGAAAACGGCGACCACTCATGATTGGGCCAAGTTTTTATATATGTACGCCAAGAGGTGATGGGCTTACGTCGGTATCCTCAAAAATGAGGATAGTTTAACTTCGCTTCTGTATGAAACCGAGTATTCAAGTTAAGATTTTGGGGGGCAAAATATTTCCTCTGACCAAAAGAAGCCTTCGTGTAACCATGTTGAACACATGGAGGTGAAATGGTTCTTTGTAGACCACTTTCTGCGTAGGTAATGCCTGGCTAAAGTGCGTCAAGCGGTGAAACTGGCCAATACTGGATTCAAACCCGCGACCCATAGATATGATACCGAACATCGCACAGCTACTAGTTCAACGTGCTACTTATATACACACGTGGATAGATGGGCCTAGTATATGGAATTTTTATGAAAACACGACACATGAAAACACGACACTTTCCTAAATCGCTGAATGGAAGATACAAGTTGAGCCTAATGGGGCATGGACTGATTACAACGGCTACTAAAGATCTTGTGTCGTAAACACCCTATACAATCGAACATCTGTTCGAAATACATCCTGCGACTATATAGGTAGTTTTCTGTAGATTTTTTACGTACCCGTGTAATCCTTATGCTAATAAATTTACAGTGCACGGAACCAAAGGCAACTGATGCATGTACAGCACAAATAGTGCCCCGACGACACCAGTAAACCATCATGATAAAAGATCATTTCCCAGAAGGAAGCTAATCATTAGGTTGAGCTTTCGATTACCATAGGTGATAAATAGCGACAAGTTTTTACATATTGATGTATACTCGCAAGTCCTTGTGATTCAATACTAAACTAATACTGACGGTGTGTGAATGCTCCGACAACGGCAAATGGACGCTATTTTAATGGCAAACAAATGAGACTGCAGGGACAGTGGGAACCCCGACCGTCAACAAATTACAAGTACTTTATGTGACATCCAGATTAATATTAATATAACTGCCGAATATGCGTACCATACAGAGATCTTTTAACACTCAAGTCTAAATGATGTTGACCTAGTGACCGTCGCTTTGACCCTTAAAGGTCATTCAAGGCCAAATGTGATGGTAACATTAGACTCCCTACATGTATGTATGATTTCCTATTAGTATTCAATGGTAACATTTGGCCTACCTCTGTTCCCTTAAGTGGTACAACCTTCCAATCTGAATGGCCTTTGATCTTTAACTTGACTTTTAAAGTCAACTGAGTGTCATTCAAACTTTGAAAGCATATATCTGGCAAAGGAAACGCGTTAGGCCATATGCTACAATTAAATACAAATAGGAAATCGCATATGGAGGAGCCGCTGGACTCCCCGTGTATGTTTTCCTATGAGGCTATTAAGCATATGACCTAGCTCCGCTCCTTACCCAGCGTTCAAAATCCGAGTGACCTTGAATTTCACTTTTCGGGATCACTCAATGTGAAATGCAATGGCGCAGTTGGACTCCCCCATATATGACTTAATATTTATGTCTAATAATAACCATATCTTTATCTCTCACTCTTTACCTTTTACAGTTATAGACACTAGAATTTTCCCCCTATCCCTTGTCGTTGGGCCAAGCCTTTGGACGCACCACACCAACACTGGCATTTCTGCACAGTACAAGATCTTAGAGAAATTGAAAAGATACAATATAGGGCGTTACGGCATGTGTATAACGATTTCGCTGGCAGTTATACCATCTTGAGGGAAAAGGCAAACCGGCCCACTCATGTATGTCCAACGTTTACGCCAGACGGTGATTGAAGTCTACAATCACCACTACAAGTTTATCACAATATTAGACCTGTTTATATTGAAAATCTTGTTTAATAAGGCAGATCAGTTTACAATTACCAGATGTGTAAAGCCATTAGAACAACCATCTATTAACACAATTACGTACGTGTGTAATTCTTTTACATACCAAAGCGCAAAAGAGTGGATTCTTTTAGGTCGTGTTTTTAAAGAAGCACTAATTGTTGAAGATTTTAAACTTATGATACGGACATGGAATGGCAAGCAGTGTAACTGCAGTTTCTGCTATACATGTGTTTTACAAAGAATGTAAAAGTGGTATTTATGTATTCTCATAACTCATACTCTCGACTCATTTGGTTCATGTTTCGCCTCACACTGTTACATAATCATATGTCATATCATTGTCGGCCAATAGGTCACTAATATTATCTGTTACATTAATTAGACCGACGTTAATTAAAATTTTATCTTATCTTAACACTTCATAACCCTGAGCGATTTCTCTCAAAATCTAATCGCTGCATCCCTGGAGAAGTGAGAAGACTCTTTCTAAAATAATGTTCATTCCATTTCAGATAGTTTGTTAACAGGCACGCAGACAGACAGACGGATACACAAACGAGGGCATCACAAGAAATCCTGCCCAGTAGAGCTGACGGTTTATAACTACCGCAGTGGAAGATGACGTGCCACACTTTCATTGTTGCATAACTGGCCAGACTCCTCTGATACACACAGCATGACTTTGTGCTGTCGCCCCTGTATCTCTCTCCCATACAGGCCGGTACGGAAAGCAAGCACAAATTTTCATAAAATAGTTTTCTCTCTCCATCTGGTTTTAATGTCCTGCTTTTTGTTACCTTGCCTCTCCGCGAGTAATGCCACTGTTGGTCCCCAGACACCACCAGCACTCGGCCACCTAACCTCGTACAAGATCTTTCACACAGACTCCTTGTCAGGGAAGACCTAATCCCGCCTTATCTTTCCCCACAAAAAAGGTGTCCCCTCGAGTTTTCCGTTATCTGGTCTGCTGTATGGCGTAGGGTACCTCCGGGACTCCGTAACCTGTCGCTTGGCTCTGGTCTTGTCTGGGTATCTTATGCATAATGTATGGGCAGTCTATATAATACCTGAGCTGGGCCTTTTTACCTCTCCTGCCTTTCTCGCAGCTTCTTGAACACTGCCAGCCAGGCAGCAACTGTCCCTGGCGTAATCACTCGCAATTGAATCGACCCGGTCGCTTGGTTCTCTCCGACCGTGCCTTTGTCACAATCGGAAAGAGAAGCGAGAAAAGGCTAACAAAAACAGTAACGCTTGAAAAGGACATTTAGGCAATGAAGTCGCACGGCAGTGTCGCAAACCAAAGACTGATTCATTGCAGCAACTGTTCTGCCCATTCAAATGTTTAACCGCGCCATGTGATAGGCATCGATTGTGTGCATGCATATAAAGATATATTCAATTGCCTAAAGCGTGAAATGGTCCCAAACAGAAAGGTGCAAAAACTCTAAATATCCTACACATACCAGTAAGTACCAAATTACATATATATATATAACATCGCTTCGCCTGTGGCTACAGAAATTCAAAACAAAGAACTAATAATAAGAAAGTAATAGGAGACAACACGTATACATAATATTGGCGCCTACTAATTTAGAGTTAAAACTTTGTAAAATGATGTGGTACAGAGGAGCACCGCAGATGGCAATTTAACATAAACACAAACACTGATTAAATATCTTACCACCACTGTTTTATAACAACACTACTGATGCACAGCGGGATTCCATTTCAGTGACTTCAAAAAACTGTAATACTTTGTATGCCATTTATCTGTCTTTCCTGGATTTTCTACCTGTGTTATTGTAATTTCAATCCCAGCATGCGGCGATTGCTGTGGGGGGGGGGGGGGGGGGGGGGGGGGGGGGGGGGGGGGGGGGGGGGGGGGGGG
>JAAUYG010041995.1_pt1 | contig 10720 bp, 14 predicted proteins | sample 7278091 | NCBI WGS metagenome assembly JAAUYG01 (sample SAMN14350201, study PRJNA611818) | marine sediment metagenome | isolation source: surface marine sediment (0.6m) | place: French Polynesia: Moorea | collected 2018-08
CTTCAACTTGTGCGTGATCACTTGGATGACAGAATGTGTTTTTGTAATGTCCATGTATTGCTTTTCCGTGGACACCTTTACGAATGTTTTATCTGTTCAATCTCTCCTTGGCTTAGAGATTGGCCACTTCATGCGAGCGGATGCAGAACAGAATTCTGCAATTCTGTATCACAATGCAGTTTTTGAATCATAACAAATTCTTTGTTACAAAACTGAGCTGCAGCACCTTCTTTGTGAAGAGGGAGACAACTTGTGTGTATTTTCAAGAACAAAAAGAAATATTATTGTCTGCAGATCCTGCGCCAGCTCGGTTCTCGCTTTCTTGCAAGTCCCCACCACATTTTTGATCTGGATCTCCTCTCCCATGAATTTTGTGAAGCTTGCCTCCCCCACATGGTGCCGCAAAAACAGGAAAACAACAATGTCACTTCAGAATGTTGGCACTCAGGAGTGATATCACTGCCATCAAAATTGAACATCTTTGTTTACTTATGGATGCACGCGCAAGACACGCCAACCCTTTCCGCAGCAAGTTCCCAATGGATTTCAAGAAGAAAATGCACATCGGCCCGAAAGATACGTGTCAATTCTTGAACAACATTGTCATGGGTTTTTTTCAAATTTCTTGGAGTGTGTGCGTTTCACTTTTAGAATGTAGATGGATGCACTTTGCGACAAGAGCGTGAAAGAGATAAGCGCGACAGAGTTTTGAGCGGTTAAGTGGTGAAGTGCCTCGCGAAAGGTGAAAGGGACTACACACGAGTACCTGTTGTAGGCGCACTGTTTTGCGCGCAACTTCATGCACTGGACTGCACGGTACGAAGTCAGTGCATCTGACAGTAAAATTCTGTTCTCACCTGAGTCTCCATGATGCCTGAGAGAGAATCCAACACAGTGTAAATGACTGAGCTGTTTTAAGGGAATATTCTTCTGAAGATAGATCCACAGTATTCTGCTTATGTCACTGTTGTTTAGGTCGCTTAACTGAACTGTTAATTATGTTGTCATATTTCGTGCCGTTATATAACATACTTCTCGGCTCTTGTTTGGCTTTAGAACTTCGTGGAATGAATCCTTTTTTCACCCAGTATATCTGAACGGTGTTCGAGTGTTGAGCTTCTTGTGAGCTACCTGTGAGTAATAATAACTTGGTTTGCTATTTTTCTTCTTGTTGACTGATTTTATGTTTTCCACCACCAGTAAAAGAGGCGTGAGTATCCACGTTTTCAGTGTGCTTTCCTTCAAATCCACAATCCGCCTTGATGAACTGTTTCGACGGGATCAGAAGCGCTAACTTTTACACCACTGAGCTGAATTTGACAGATAAGAAGGTAGAATGTTTTTCCAGTTGTAACTGGTCATCAGCATTCTTTATTGCGCGTTATTCACACCAGCGCGAAGTGACCGCAAGTTCAGCTGCAATTTTTTTGCTTCCATTTCATTTGCATTGTGGGAAGCAAAACTAGGTCAGAATACATCGGTTTGCTTTTGGAGTTTTTCCACAAATTTTTCTTTTGTCTTCCAATAGGATCCAGTCAGACAAATGTTCCAGCGTCTTTATCAGTTATGGAGACTTGACACCATGCCACAGAGAACTTGGAACTTGTGGAACTTCAAAGGCATTTGCGACTTTCAGGATTCACACTCGAAATCCTTTGGCGTCTTTTGCAGAACGTCAGTATGCTGAAGCAGGGATTCCATGTTTTGACCACATCCAACAACACACTGGATGAGACCCGTTTAGCGGGGATGACTGCGAAAAGGGACTGCCAGGAGCCAGTCACCAGACGTTTCAGTTTTTCATTCACTGCGTCCACCAGAAACCAACAGGCAGCGGAAAGTTTCCAGAAGATCCAGTGCAACAAAGTTGCGTGCAATGCTTGGCAACCACGAACGAGTCCAACAGTCTTCATAAGAATGAAAATCCCAACTCTTGATTTTGTCTTGAATTCTCTGTGGGTTGCATCTTCTCCTGCCAAAGGTTGTCTTTCTTTTGGAGCCAATCAGAGGGATATATAACTGGATGAGGACACAATCCGGGATGTGAATGTGAATACTTTCTTTGCAATGCAACTGCTTTGGAATTTCAGACAAGATTTGTCTTCTACGAAACTTATTGTATCAATTTACTCGTTTGACACAACAATGGTAAATGATCTTCAAAGTTGTTCATTGGCGTTTTCTTCAAGTCAAGTCATTCCCTGCAACATGTTGTGTGAAAGCCAGAATGAGACGTGTGATATCTTCCTTTGTGTGGTCCGGATCATGTCGTTACAGCTGTATTTCCAGCACAAACATCAGTCCAGACGCCCAGAGAATGTATTACCCGCTGAATTCAAGACTTCTCACTTGCCTCCATTGTCACGGACCTGTCTGTCAAACAACAGACATGTGCAGCGTTACCCGAATGGTTGCACCTCCATCACTTGCTTTTGACTTGCCCTTGCATTGGGGGTTGATTTCAAAGCAAACTGAATCTGAGGGAATGTGTCATGTTTTGATGTCCGCTGCTGTAAAGATTCTTCATCTGATTCTGACCAAACTAGAAAAAACCGAAAACAAAGAATTGGTCTGGACTGATGTCGGAGATGAATTTAGGTCAAGAGGACACCCACATTTCGATTTTGAATAGCAGATGCTGGGTGGGGGATAAAACATCTTGCTTGCTTGGGTAAGAGCACAAACTTTCAAAAGCAAAAATTAGGAAAGAAGCGCAATTTTACACACTTGGTGAGGAGGTTCGGCAATTGGGGACAAAAGAAAACAAGGATTCAGCAGGGTGGATTAGGTTTGTGGCTTTTCCAGCTGGATCATTTACAAACACCTCAAAAGACGCACAAGACAAAAATGTCTTTCGGAGCTTGTTTTGTTTCAAATTTCATCGTTTCTGGCAGACCACATCCCCGGCAAGACGTGCCCCACCAAAAACAATGCAGCAGACTCAAAGTGTTCCCATATGTCTGTCCTAGCACGGTGGATCGATATGTGTGGATTCCGCTTTTCAATAAAACATGCGGTTTTCGTACAAACTCAACGAAATGTGTTTTTGTCCTGCCATTGGGTGTGACATGACATGCCAAATGAGCGCCTGATCTGTTAGGACGGAGGATTGGTTCGCTTATTTTTATTCCCTTGCACCTGTGTGTCTGAACTCTGGGCGAACTGTCCGCCTTTCAAATTTGCTTGTCTTTTGACATTTTGGGGCTCCAAAAAAGTCGGGACAACACGAAGATTTTACAGAGGAAAACTTCAGCGGAGCTACAGAGTGCAAGTGTAAAGTGCATTGTGCTCTTTAGGCTTCCAATAATGCACAGCACATCCGTTACATGCAGGTATCAATTTGTAGATTTGTCTTTGAATTCAAAACGAATTCACAACCTCAACAGCACATCGTGGCCACGTAGTGGCAGCCTTTATCGAAAAGAATGAGTTGAACTCACGCCGAACATGAAAATTACAAAACTCTCTGGACTGTTGCTCCTCACGAGAAAAAATCCCCCTCGAAGTGTGAAGTGGTTCGGCAAAACATACATTCACAAGTTCTTATTTGTTCAAGTAAAAAGTGAATGCGCAGGTCGTGGGGGATGGTTGCATGCTTTTTGGTTTGCTCTTTATTAAATATTTGTCACTTTCATGTTACATGCAATTTCAACAACCTTCTTGGTCACTGATTTTGGTCTTAATATTCTCGTTTTATTGCTTGATGCAGACTGGAACGCTTCACGGCCTTTTGTTGCGCCTGGCAGCATATTAATGCACGTTTGCGTGCATGTACATGTCCCAAAAAATGAAATCATAAAATCGCCTGAAACAAGGAAAAATACAAAAAAAAAAAAAAAAAAAATTGCCTCCGACAAATCTTTGTTGATTATTTTCTCCAAAGTTTGTTCTGACATCTACTTTGGCAGAAATCTTGACCTACTTAGCATTAAGAACTTTGCAAGGCCCTAATCTTTACAGCCCCCGGACCGGTGGCCTAGTTGCCCGATATGGTGTTGATATCTCAACAACGTTGAGGGCCACAGTTCCTCAAAAGTTTTGCAAAAATATTCAAGAGCGCCATTTGGGGGTTTGGCAGCCATTTTGACCTACTTTTGTTGACAAAATTGACATTTGAAATAAGGTCTTTGAGGATCTGGAGTCTGCTCATGCTGTCAGTCAAGGTGCAGTAAGACAGTTCCAAAAAGTTCAAAACTTTCAGAGTGGCCTTAAACATCAAGAAACCCCAAAAATTGACGTCTGACCACTCTTTGTTGACCATTTGGCCCTTATGGTTTGTGCTGACTCCCACTCTGGCAACGATTTTGACCAACTTAGTGGTGTCAAAATAAAGGCTGAAAACTGTCCAAAATCTTTGATAGCGCCAACGTCAGAAAGCCTGAAAAGGTAAAGAATTGTCAGGAACCCAATCTTAATTGAAGTCTCGGGCTTTTGCACATGAAACTCCATAATGATTCTCTGAAGGTTTGACGTGATGCAAATTTTTCCCGGTGCGTCTGGGCCCCCCCATATGAAAGATCAAACTTGTGGCTGGATTCAGGTCAGAAAAAAAATGGGTTTTTTTCTTTTCTTTTAACTTTGTCACAAATGCCATAAGTTTGTGCTAAACGCTGAGTGAAACTTATCACCTTGCAAAAACAACATTCTCGCCTCGTTGGAAAAAGATGTTGGCATTCTGCAAAAAAAAAGAGTTCATTTTGTGCTTAAAATTTCGCGTCATGTTTTTGCTGAAGGCTCAATCCACCGGAAGGAATTGTTCACTCACCAAAAAAACCCACTGGAAAATTTTGTTAAGTGTGATGTCCTCCATCTGCAAGGCCATTGTTTTCTCTGGTTCCACAAGGTATCCAAAGACTTCAATCTGAGATTGGTTTTTTTCTCACAAAATATCCCTCACAACAGATCACTCTCGTTGGAAGTTGAAATTCAGGTTTTTGGTCCAGGAATACAGTGAGAGATGAAAAGACTCTGATTCTGGTTTATTTTCCCTTATTCCTTGTCAGACGCCTTTGTCGTGCAGAAAAAGAAACAAAATCGGTCAGACTCAAGGAGTTGTTGGGGTGGGGGATCCTGTGTCGCCCAGCAAGGAAAAGGGTTATCTGACACTGATGCCACAAGCACTCGCAACGAGAAGTCACACAGGGCTGTGTGATGGCCCACAAGACACGACAACTTCGCCCACCATGCATTCTGCAACTTCCTGCGGCCTCACGCATATGTGGAACACTCATTTCTCCTGAAATGCCAACACAAAACATGCGGTTAGAAAGTGCTGAACAAAAACAACATCTGAGGGGATAAAACCCGAAAAGAATGTGATTTGTTGGAAAATACATATGCACCCAACCACAAAAGAGAAATCGCTGCATGATGGAGCCCGCAGCTCTCGCAGCAGAAATGTGTCCTGCGGGCAATCAGGTTAAAATGTAGCACTGAAGACGAGTTTGACCCTCACTTCGAACAAAGCCAATCATTACTCAGTCAGCTTTTCATGTCGTTGTTTGTTGGTTGTTTAGACAAGCAGCTGATTGAGTACAGTGTACGTTGGCGCACACAATTGTGGTCGCTTCTATCCCGTGGATGGAAAACAGCCAGGTAGCCGACAGCTGGGTAAACTGCAGCAGTCAAGCAGAAGTCTCAGCAATTGACAGAAAGACCAGGACAAATGCCTTTTCTGACAAACATCTCTGAGGAAAATTTTTCGTGTGATGTCTGAAGATGCAGTCACCAGGTGCCTCTCATGATATTTAGACCACACAAACGCCCATGGTAAAAACGGCACAGATTTTGACATCAGGAATGAACACCTGGTCGGAGTCTTCTCAACGCAGTGATCTCAGGAATGAAGAGAGAAACGCTGTGATCTCTTGATGAACCTGCGTACTTCCTTTGCCGTGCTGTTTTCTGAAGGCAGGTTGCTGAATTTTGACCTGTTACTGATGGAACTCTCGCACTGGAGTTCGCTTCACGGAATTGCTCCTTGTGAGGAAAAACTATCACGGTTTGCTTCTCATGAGCAACAACCTCAGGCTGGACATCTGTGCATGGTTGTCATATTCTGCACTTCGGCCTTTCTTCCAAAGGTCCAAAGATAACTTCTGTGTTTCTCCAAACTTTTGTCATCTCGTCAACACTGGGTTGCGAAAGAGCAACAGTTAGTCTCAAGACACTGTGTGAAAGAAAGACCATGCAAATGTGGCAATCAGAGGACAAATTTGCATTCATTGAAAACCGTGAAATCTCTAGATACTTTTTTGATCAGAAAGCACCTGTTTCTCTTTGCCTTGCCTGAAGTACCCTGGATCATGAACCTCAAAACACGAAAGATGGGGGTGCAGTCCATGTATACCTTGACCCGGATCAGATCCAGTGTTGTGGATGCGGCGCTTTCTTCGCACTCACTTTCACGTAGTGGAGGCTTGTTTTCGTACAGAGCTTTTGCTAAAACAGAAAAATAGCTTGACTAACCCAAATGTCAAATTGCTGTCACTTTTTGAGATCTTCTGTGTGAATGAATGAATCTTGCAACAGAAAGATGAGCAATTGGTCTTCGAATAACTTTCGTTCAAAACAGTAACCTTTCTCGTTCATTTGGCACTACTTTTCAGCAATAAGATGTTTTTCTCCCAAAGAAGCAAAAAGTGTAGTTCACAAGCAAAAAGAACAAAAGTTCATTTGTGTCTTGGTTTCCACTATCTTTTTTTTCTTCGCACGACACTGTCTTCTTGGACGAAGTTGTCAACGCATGAAGTCCACTTCAGGCCAATAAAACTTCTGTCAAAACGAGAATTGCAAGGAACTGAACCGAACTGGTTCGGGTTGCGTCTCTGATCTGGAACACACTAATGGCAACTGCAATAATTCTCGCACTGTGTGGTGTGAAAGTTGACCCAAATTTTGACCGAAGGTGATCAGCTTCCACCTGGTTTAAACTGGATGGTGTTTCTACTTCACAAACTGATCCAGAATGCATCTATATTCATCAGACAGAAAGACATTGTTTTTCGCCTAGGCCTTTTTTGTTTTCGTCTTTCAAAAATCCACGAAGTGCATCACTGAGACAGTCACCTGCTTGGGCAGTTTAATCTCATGCGAATGATTTGAGAAAGATCCCAAATGTTGTCAACCATAGTCTCCCCGGGACCAGGTGAAACGGAAAGAACTGCACAGAAACGTCACAATGTTGATGAGTGGAAACCAGGATTCTACCCATGCATGGACTGAACCAAGGTAGAGCAATGGTGAGGTGAACCAAGGCTGATAAATTCCATGGACGTTACACAGCCCAATTTGTGAGCGAAAGACTGGCTTGTACTGGATTTTTTCTTCTTATTTATATTTACCTCCTCATCTGTACCATACACTCAGTACAAGGTCAAGAGCAAGAGAGACCAAGCTAAAGAACACTAGAAAGAAGAAAAGACTGAACAAGGAAATTGACACCAACAAAAGAGAATGGCTTCCAGGTCAAGGAAAGAAAGTTTCTTCCGTTCCCGTTCAAAGGTAAGAAAATGTCACAAAAATATTTTGACTCTGTCCTCCCCTTTGAATCAAGCTGATCATTGCTCAGGATTCAAAGAGCAATGGAGATCTTTTTCTCACTTGGTGTACACGCTTTTTGTCTTAAAAAATATGCGGTGTTTTTGCGGTTTTTTTACTTCACAACTCAAGCATGGTCCAAGTACGTCTTACCCAAACATGTTGGCAAACTTCTCTCTCTTTCTCTCTCTCTCTGTTCTTTACCAAGAAATCGGATCCCCTGGTATATCTTTCTTCTGTGAGGTCCTTCCAAACTGCTCGGAAATCTCCCCTAAATTTTCAACCCAGCCAACACAGAAAGGGATTCTCATGCAGATCTTTGGAGACCAGTCGCAAATTCAAATTCTTTGTGTTTCTGGACCAACAATCTCGTGCTGATTGAAAATCCAGAATGCGCTGTCTTGCATGGGCAATGAATTTTTCACCGAATTGATAATTGTTGACAAACAGTGCTGCAGTAAATTGGATCAGTGTTCTGGAACTGAACAATCTGCCAGAGCATTAGAATACTTGACGAATCCATCAAGAGAAACAGTTCTCATAACTGCAACCTGTGGAAGGGGGATTCTTCTGTTTCCTGACAAAAAGGACCCAAGCACAGACGAGAAGTTCTGAACCACTTCTGACGCACTACTTGACACCTACAGCACATTTTTGTTTTCTTGGGTGCTTGATTTCAGCATTCATTGAATTGCCTTTGGTTATGTTTAAAGCGAAATATTTTGACAGCTGATTCAACGGGATATTCGTGGGAATAGAAGTCGCTGTCTGTCTGCAGTTTATCCACCACACAGGTTGTTCAGTGTGATGTGATGGCTGGAAGTTTATGATTCAGAAGAGGTAGCGAAAAGAAAAAAAAGAAAGAAAGAAAGAAAGAAAGAAAAGAAGAGAGAAGAAAAGCAAGAAAAAGAAGAAGAATAAGAGCAACAGGGTCAAGCTACAAATGTACCGCTGCATGGGATGTAACATTGTTGCTGCTGAGAGCTTGCTGCGTCACGGCTATTTCTTGTCTTTTGCTGAATCCTGGTGGTTAATTCACAGCAAAATGTTGTCTTGTCCAGCTCGAGGGGTGTTTTGAACTTGCCTTACATTTCGGAGCATTTGCACTGCCGAAGAAAACGGCCATGGTTCCCACATTCTGAATGATCGCACACATTGTGTTCTGAAGTGCATCACATATATACCACTTGCGGTTTTGCGTACAATCGAAATCGAAAAGAAAATCGGGTGGACTTTCCGATGCCTTTTGTGCACTTCATCCACACCGTACATTTTTGCACCCGTTTTGCTTTTATTCAACATCGTATTCAATACTGTGGCGTGTGACTTTATCTTTCCACTTAGTCGCTTCGAAGTTCCTGCAATGTTTTTAGCTGCTCAGGAGTGGTGGAAGACTGGAAACGAACAGATTTTGATTGTCCAAGGCACATTAGCTGTGCGCATGCTGGGAGGATGACCAAGAATGCACTCTCAAAATGGTTTCATGTGTACAACGTTGACCCAGAAGGTCAAGTGCTGTAAAATACATTTGACATAAAAGTTATTGCTCTTTTGTCTAGACAAATAGCCTAAAATATCTGGTAAAGGTGAGACCTTCTTATCTCCAAAGTTTTTAACGTGTTGGCAAACAACTCAACTTGTCTTTCTTCATGAAGTGCCATTGTCAATGAACCAGTTCATCTAAGAACGTTTCTGGACACGCACCCAGCTGAGACATGGGCCAGAAAGTAATCCTTCCTCGTAAATGGGAGCTTTGTCCACGAACCAGCACAGAACACCCATGCATTGCCTCCCTTTGCGAGAGCAGTAACCGACAGCTCCTGTTCTTACTGTGCCAATCCAATTGTGAAAGGGGAAACAGTGAGAAAGAACACGCGTGGTCGAGAATAAAGAAACAGCTGCAGGAAACAGTGCCCGCAATGTCATCGTGGTTGACTCTCTGACCGATGACGTCGCAGTCCTTCTCCAAGATGCTTTTTCTGTTTACGTCTGAACACCACGAATCACCAGTGATGGTGCGACTGAGTCCAGGCTGAGTTCAGACTGGAAGTCTGAACAAAATGGGTCGAAACAGCTGCATTGTCAGAGAGAAACCAAAGGCCAGTCTTTGTGGCACACAGGACACAAGGCTAGAATTCTGAAGACACTACCATGGTCCAGTTCGCTGGCACTTCTGACATGTTCTGAATTCGCTACAAATCAATGCTTCCTGAGTTTAGTTTCATCAACTCTGGCAGATTGCGCCGATCCTGAGAAAGCCAACAACAGTCAAACAAATTTATGATTATCCGGCATCTTATCATCTTCTGCCAAATTTTTTTTTCTTGCAGAAACCTGATTTAAGTGGAAAGTGTCCTCAGTCACCCCATGCACCCCGATATTCAAAGAATTTCACGACTGATTTGTCCACAGGATGCTGACTGCCTCGTCGTTATCATCTGAAAGTATTGCACAAACAAAACCAGTGAGCGCAAGTGAAAGACAATACACAGATAAGGTTTCCGATCTTTTGGTTCATTAGTGCCGCCAGTTGTGACTGGGTCCGACCAGTGGAAGTGTCTTACTGTTTTCTTAAAAAAAAAAAAAAAACACAGTGAAAGACAGCAAGGGGGACCCATTTCAGTCCTGTCCGTTTGTCTTTCTGCTGTATTTCCGTGATGCAAAAATAGTTTGTGCCACGTTCTGCGTGAGACAAGATGGAACAGATTTTGTTCACCTGTCCAGAAGATATGTGACCATTCTGCACCAAAACTGTCTGTCCTTCCAACAAGCGCGCACATCCAGGACACCGTTTTCTGCCAAACCAGACAAAGCGTCATTCACGTGCGGGTTGATGGTCCAAGACATATTGAAGCTCTAGTTGACTTTATAAATTGTTTCAAATGCCTCTCAGCCAGTAATATTGTGGCTCTTAACAAACGGGACAACAGATCTTCAAGAGTGTACCCACAAGGTGAAGAATTGTCGCTTTTTCTTCAGGACGGTTCATTTGGTTTGAGATACACAGATTGGATAAACTGCTCCTCTTCTCTGTGCAGGTAACGGTAATTAATTACAACAATTTCCAAAAAATTCGTACGGGAATAGATTTGCATATCTTGGTTTCAATTTCTAAGTCAAGATAACTGCATCTTGGCGACTGCAGCTTTCCCACATGTATATGTATAGCTCTGGAGTCTGC
>JAAUYG010139216.1_pt1 | contig 10719 bp, 8 predicted proteins | sample 7278091 | NCBI WGS metagenome assembly JAAUYG01 (sample SAMN14350201, study PRJNA611818) | marine sediment metagenome | isolation source: surface marine sediment (0.6m) | place: French Polynesia: Moorea | collected 2018-08
CATCATCATTATTATTATTATCCAGCCTGTGACTTCTTTCGTATGCGAAGAATTGGCTTTGAGGGATATCAGACCCGCTGTCAATGGTTCCAAACTGTAGTTGGCATCAATCTGGATCAGTGTCAACACGCGGCCTGCGACTATGACAGCAACACCATCATCTTCCGTGACGACACATGCCACATATACAACTGTTCTGGCCAGAGCGAGGTCTGGGGAGCCAGTGGATGGGGTCCTCACAGAACCAACACCGCAGGCTTTCAGGAAATGATATTCTCTTTTCAATGATGGGACTTGTGGGACTCGTAGGTTTAGTCGGTGGAGTAGCTGTAGCTGTACAACGCTTCATATACAACAGGAGGGATCGATTTTCTCAGTACAGTGAAAACCAACCCTGATGTATTGCAAAACAAGTGTAAGGCAATGTGTATAAACAATGGATTGATCTAAGATTAGTATTAGTTATATAAATTTAAATAAAAATCTTGCTGGATAACCCAATAGCCTTTCCGACGATGTGTGAACAATTTTGGTGGACAAACAATGTGTACATTGTCTATGAAGTCACGATCACATGTCACTGTACAAAGATCCATTACACGCCCTGGAGACATGATTCTGTGTCATTGTGCAAAGATCCAATGCCCGCCCTGAAGACATGAGATAGTGTTGTAGCTATGGGGTGCGGTGAGTTAGGCATGCGTCTTGGTGAGGTGTGGTATGGTATAGTTTTGTCTTGGGCTTTTCTGGAGGATTTTTACCGGCTGTCTGAGCTGAAGAGGGGTATCAGATATCCGTTCTTATCTATCAATTCATTAGCAACACAGGGCCACGCATCTTAAAATTTACAAAATCTACATGCATATTAGTGCCGGTAAATCAGCATTCACCCTAAGCAACTATCAATATCAATAATTTCAGAATATTTCAGAGAGTGAGCCCAGAGGCATGGAACTTGACCATGTATACGGAATCCTAGCCGTGCTAGCAAATCCTACCAGACAGGAATCTGAGGACCAGCGGATGTGATGGATCACCTTCGCCAGAGAAATTCTGCCCGCTCTTTCTGCTAGTTGGTTATAAGCCAATTCCACATAATGATTTTCCCCTTTATTTGCTTTAGACCCAAAGAGACTGCGCTATTTGAGGAGAAACGTCATTGATTTATATTTGCGAGCAAAAATAAAATCAGAAAGCCTCGTGATATTTGACCTCAATTTTCTTCCTTCGCCGTCGCTGTTGCATTTGATTCAGTTACATGCATTGCTTTCTCAGAATACTCAGTAGCTCAGAATATTCCACCAAGGATGTGATTGAACATTCATGGTGTGCGAGAAAGGGCCTTCTTTTCTGGGACAATTCTGTTTTGCAGAACTATTAAATGCCAGTCTTTTGTCATTCTCGGGTCTCCGAAGGCACTTTAGATAAGCGTTCGACCCCTGCAGAACCCGAAAGATTGATGGCATTGTTGGAGACATATGCTCTCTTAAATGACCCCACAGGAAAAAAAGTCTGTGAACTTATGCGTCATCACTCTTTTCTCGGAGTATTTCAAAAACATAAAACACCTATGTGATTATCCAGTGATAAAATACATTAATTGGTATTAATTGTTATAGTGAGATTGACGAATTACAGCAAAGGAGCAGGCTTACATTGTCTGCATTGCATTGGCGACAGTGACGAACATTTACATGTACTTGACTTACTGCAAATGCTAAACAAAAGTAATGGATGAAATCTAAGCAAACTTCTATCAAAAGACTCTTTGATATTGCGCATATTAAATTTCAAGCAACGGCGACCGCAATGGACTGATTAATTTTTTTGCAAAACCGGAAGTCTACATGAACTACAGATATCTGCGTTGTTGGGAAACTGGGTAAAAGTCTTGTATCACCTGCCACTCGGTCAATAGCGCATTGTTTTCGTTGTAATTTTCACAGCTGATGCATGATGAACTGTGCATTCACGGAACATATACACATATAGAAGTTATCAGATGGCAACGTTGCGAATATTCAGAGTGGGATTTTTAATGCACTCTGTATAGATTTGGTGTCATGTGTAATCCCACCTCAAAAATATAACCCTTTTGGACATTATAATTAGTGCGTGCAGTCATACATCATTCCAGTACAGGGTAGTCGGATTCCAACTGCGTATGTGACGTCACATCAGTGCTGCACCTGTCACGACACTCCAGAGCTCGTCATAAGGAGACTCGCCCTGGCTAGCGTGACAGAGTCCCTGCCAACAGCACAGCGTCGCCTCCTTTCACAGTACAAATGACAGGGCATATATTGAAGGATCTCAGATAGTGGAAACTGGCTTATGACAGCACGGAAACCCAGTCTTTCCAAGGTCTCCCTTCCAGGGGAATTCTCCCGCTGTCTCCTTCACTTCATCCCGGCCTATGGCTCGCTAATTAGGCCCGCTAGCCCGCTAACTTGTACCAATTTATTCCATTCCCCGGGAGCCTGTATGTCCATTGATTTTCCGCTGTGCAGACGCCGCGAATGCGCGGGAACTTATGGAGCAATTTTCCCGATACACAATAGGCCGGGTCAGACAGGTCCTCGCAGAGCCTGCGGAGTCTTTGTGTGCAGCTGTTTGTAGCCTGGAACCCGGGCTGCAAGACGCTCCAGGATGGGGCCAAAAACGTCTCTCTGGGTGTGTGTAATATACCGACACAACAGATATAAAAAATAAGCCCTTCTCCCAGTGCAGGAGAAAGCCAGGAAGAAGCTGTGTTACTGATAGGGCTGGGGTTGCCTGGCCTCTAATACTGGGATCTTACATAACTTAGAAGTCTAGGCTGTACGGAACAGGGAGGGAATAGTATTAATCTGATAATCCAATTATATATAATCTCTTTACAGCATGCTTACATTCCCGATCCCGTAATCCCCTTTTCCTATTCGATTTAGGCCAAGTTTAGAACAGATGTTACGTATAGTTAATTATTTTACGTTTGCAGTTGGGCACAGCGATCTTGCTGTACTAAGTATGCAACCGTACCAACGCACAAATGTATGTTTCTACAAATACTGAGAAAAAATATTCTGAAACATTAGAGACCTTACAATCGTTCTTAAAACGACAGCAAACTAATATCATTGTAAGTATGTTGTACACTCAAACCATTGTTACACAAAACAGATATTGCATAAGATGGCATCTTCCAGTTTAAAACGTGGCCTCTTTGAAGGTTATAAAAAGTATTTGTAGAGATTTGTTCTGCTCTGAGAGAAGAGGGTCGGGAATCCTGTGCTTGTCTATTGATTTCCCCACCGTCGACCTATGACGGATCGCCTAGGCTTAGAAAAGCGGTCGGGAGGACATGCGTTACGCATTCTCTACCCTTTCGGATGCGCCAGAAGCGGTGGATTACTTTCCAAGATGTAGGCAATGAAGTGACGCCGTAAGAGAGGGATGAGAGGCGCTTTAGCCAACATGGGCGAGGCTTTACTGCCGTTAGCTTGCATTTAGAACCCCAGGTACTGGCGGCGTTGGGTTCCAGCTCGGGGAGGGAGGGCTGCCGACTGGGAGGCCAGGCACGCAAGGGAAGGGAAGCAACTGAGCACTACTGCTGGTGCTGCTGCCCCATGAGGAGCAAAAACCTTGGGGAGTGTCGCGAGGAGTAAGGTAGGATGCTGTGGTGTCAAATTGGCGCTGGATCATGACTTCCTTTTTTCCCAGATTTCAAGCTTCAGTGTAATAGCGAATTACACAGCAGAGTCTGCAAGATCCCCTGGAAGGAGACGACGATGCAGGGTCATTCGTCCTGTTCGATCAATAACTTCTGTATCGGTGCGTTTCTGTTGTTTCTGGGGAGTATTCTCATGGTGTCCCTGGGTCTGACCGTGGTCTTCCCTCACGGGGAGACCCAGGACTGGCCGCCAGCCACCTGTGTCGTCACCAACGCCTCCCTTCAGCGTAACCTCTGCTCCTGTGATGGGAACAAAGTGGCTAGAGACGAGGAGTGTACGGGGAGGTATCCCTGCCTGGTCATAACTGTCACATACTGGAGACAGCCTCCAGACACCCAGCACCGGCGTCACAATGACACAGACAGCAGTCACAGCACAGAGATGACAGGATCATACACAACGCAAGGTGTCACCATACCGACAACTGGAAGTGTGACACTACCCGGGAGAACGGTTGACACCATTGCTCGGGACACAGTCACAGAATCTAGTCAGCAGAGACGTATTTATGACGTCAGAAATGACACGAATGTTATCTCAGACACGACATACCAAAATAGCTCAGTTGGTACCAGTCGTACCTCTAGCATTCCAGGTGATGAGGACATCCCCACTAGTACTCTTAACCAAGTACCTACGTCAGCGGTTTATGATGTCATGGAAACAGCACCTGTTGCCATGGCAACTACGCCTCGCGCAGACGTCACAGAGACGCCTATACTCACCGCGGCTGTGCTGTATAGAACGTGGCACGATGCTTTCTACAGACAGGTTAGTACAACAGCGTGCAGACCATTCCTTTGGTAATAGCAACAAGTAACTTTGCAGATCAGAGAAATACCAGTACAGTACGTACTCTTATCGAGTAACCCCAACATGTGTTTTGCGGGTCCCGGAGAGTTCCATTAACGCCCTCGCGTTTACATACCGACCACGGAATGCGGTTTACAGAAGTTAGTCATAACGTTACACATGTATTTTAACTTTTTGTTACAACTACCTATAATTATCTACACCGTAGACAATTGTGGACAAAGGAACGGGATTCTTTGTGTAATAACACAAGGCATCCTGTCCCTTTGACATCTATTAACTCAACAACAAGCTCTATCTCCTATAAGAACAAGGGACAACGGTTTTCATCAGTCGCTATAATATAGGATATCACACAGTACTTGTTCCATTGAAGTTATAAAATTGACACCAGCGTGTAATTATGACCATAAAATTGACACCAGCGTGTAATTATGACCATAAAAGTGACACCAGCGTGTGATTATGATCCACTGCAATTCCATGCAACCAGCCTAGTTTTTCGTATGCAAAATAATGGTACTACACGAAATCCGCATGGTACTGCAATGCATGCCACTAAATCCACACTTCCCAGACAACACGAGCGTTAGGCATTATCAGATTATGATACCAGAGATCATGAAGTAATTATGATACCATAGATTTGTAAATAACAAAAGACTATAAACTAATAATTAATTGCCTCGCATGCAGTTTTGCAAATCGTTCTTGCACCACATATAGTTGATTATATGATTGTTTTAGCTGTGCTTCATGAATAAAAACACTTCCCATTGGGCTCAATGTAGGTGTTCTGACCACAGACCCTATGGGCCAGTTTTTCATATCTGGTCTAGACTGAGTTTTAAGTGGCTAAAACCATGGTTTAAACCTGGTCTGATCAAACCTAGTTTTAGTGTGGTTTAATGGTTTAAGTTGGATTTTCATGTGAAATAAAACCAAATTTGGCTAGACATGGTTAACTACAACTAGAGATGAGAAATTAAAATAAACTCAGTTATATTTTAAGCCAGGTTTTACTCTGACTTAAACCAGGTTTAACGTAAAACCAGGATTAGACCAGACATGAAAAGTTGGCCCTATATTTTGCCGGCCACCAAGGACCCTGTTTTCGATCTATGCCATTGTTCCATTGGGTTCCATTGGGAATTTTTGCTCGGTGTTTACCGGATTTCACGATGTGTGGAATACATGGATATGGGTGTGGCTACCTGGGGTCTGCGTGGAGAGGGTTCTCTGTACTAGCGTTTGTAGCCTCCTTATTATGTACTAGTATACTATACCACCAGCCAGCCAGATCCCTCTATAGTGCCGCTACATGGCTCGGCGCGGAATCTCAGAACACAAACAAACGCTTAGACCGTGCTTTGCTTGAAGGATAAGGAAACATGGCGGCAGCAAACTTCCGCCACATCATAAACACGGAACTGTAAATATGCTAGGATGAGGGCTCCGGCATCGCTGGGATGATAAACTAATCTTAGATCAGACGCTGAACCACTCAACAGCACTATATCCGTATACCAATACCTGCTTTACAGTGTAGTAAACGCGCGCATCTCGGAAAACAGCCGAGAAGCAGGGAGATCAATCGGGTCGCGTAGAGCCGTAGACTGAGGTAGCCATGGAACGGATGTTAGTCTCCGCCATGGTGATATTATTGACTTAACTGTAAAGCTGCGATATGGGGTAGATCTGCCTTAGGCCTACTGGACATAAAAAATAAATAGGATTAAGAAGTCATAGTTATAGTGTAAACCCCTTTCTTATTAGATCGGGCCTACATGGAACATGCTATATATAACAATATCAAAATCGAGATTTGGTTTCCTCCAGCGTTTCTGCGCTATAGTATCTAACTAAATTCACAGGGAATTTCACGTTTAAGTTACTGAAATAGGCTTGTAATGTTGTCAGTCTTGTTATATCCCGCTTAAGCAATACACAACCAGGCGGGTCCGGCCGACCAGATCGCTCAGGCGAAGCTGCCTTTCTCTGATTGCATTATAGTAAGTGTTTGATCTGCCGCCTGAGACTTTCGGCAAAGCAGATCGAGTCCTCTTCCTCCAGCCGCACTCTTATGCAGCGCCACCCGCGGGCTTCCCATGTCCAAGCTGCCATGTTTGTGCTTTCTTCGTCTTGGACGGGAAGCGCTATATTTGCCGTCTCTCCACACCGGAAGTCGGTCCAGAATCCCCTACTTCCTGTCGACGCTGACAGGAATCGACTTGTCACTTGTCGCCTCGGCAGCACAAACCCAATGAAAATAAACTGTTGCCCGCGGAGTGTCGTGGGCAGGGTACAGGCAGTGCCATTTACTGTTGGCAGTAAACCGTCTCGTTAGAGGTAATAGAGATGGGGGTTTTGGACTGCCACTGGGAGTGCTAATGTAGTCAAAATCACCCACCGTCATCACCTTTATTGCATACTGGAGTCATCACTTTCAATATCTCAGGTATGTTTTCTCCCATATAAGGCTCGCTGTCACCTACTTGGAACCGTAAAATGGTTCTAGAACGTATGAGTCCCTTGGGATTACTTGAAAATAGAAAGTGATATTTCATGCTCAAGGTTTCTCTCTATACGGTGTGTACTGGTAATATACAAGTGAGACATGCACATGTGCAAGTATGCACATGTGCAAGTATGACACCGTTGGCACAAGCTCAGCAAATGAAACGCAGCGTTTAATAAACTATACAACAAAATATCCAGAAAACGTAACCTGCGGAATATTCGAGATATGCATACCAATTTAATAACAGAAGCTGAGCGTGTCGTATACTCAAATCCACTTTTTTAGTTAAGTGATATCAGGGGAGTGGGATTGGCGAAGGATCAGGCAAAGTAAAAAAAAAAATGACAACTTCCACATACCTCTACTTATTTAAATACGTGTTTGCGTAAGGTGTGTGCTTTGAGTCTGCCACACATACATGTAACCATGATAACAGACGTTGCAACATGCATAATAATGCTGACCTAAAACCTACAATATCGATCTTATTTCGCTACAGAGTACAGATTATCAAGGTGTAGATCTAAAATTTTACCTCGTGGACCCCGACTGATTTAATCGCGAAACCCGACGGTATGAAAACCTGTGAAAAGAAAAGAATTTGCTCTGCTGAATTTTGGCTTCACGTGATTTCACGTTACACTCATCTCCTCTGGACTTCGGTCTAAGTTTTAACTGTCATGTTTTGAAATGACCTTTGCTGTGGGAGATACCTGGTACAATTATCTGTGAATAACGTTAAGCGACGTGAATTTTTGCTCCTATCCTTCCAGTGTTCGCTCCATGAATGCGGTCAGGATGACTGGAACATGCGACAGGCAGTCCACTTCCGGTCACACTGGGGCACCCCGGGCCAGCAGGTCACGTGTTACTACGATCCAAGAAACCCGGAAGTCGTACTTCTCGAGAAGACCAGCACTTCCGCCATGATCCACGCCATCCTGTGGCCTGTCGTCTGCCTGAGCAGTGGCGCCTCCTTGTGGTTGTGTTTGTGTTTCGGCTGCTGCAGACCCAAGGACAGTGAGATGTACGAGTCGTATTATACTGGAATATAAGTCGGAAATCCAAGGCTAAATAAGGAAGACAGATATAGGCTCTCTCCCCGTAGGCCTCGATGTGGACGGCCAGCCCACTATGGAAAGCTATGGAAGGGATCAAAGGCCGGAAACGGAAGTGACAGGGATTTGAAGCGGATGTGGGTAGCAGGCTCAGGATTGTCGTATTATACAGCTGGCCACTGTGGTGACCGGACAATGTTCTATTTTGATCTCATGTGTCTGAGACAGTGAAAAATATTTTACAGAGTTTGTTCCTTTGCTTTATTTTAAGTGACCAGCAACTCTTGAAAGTCTTCCCCAGAATGCGGTGAATGTCCTGGTATGCGTGGAATGTATTGTATTTAGAACGCAAAATAAATAACCTTACCCACAGTTCGGGTGAAAGTTTTATGATGACCTGCTGGTAATACTGTACAACTAGTACGTCATTGTGTCTTGCTGCATGCTCGTTCAGTAGAAGGTCGTGGACACTAATCCCTAGATTCTTAAAGGACACGTACATGTGTAGGTGCTAACCGTCTGCAATTTGTAAACAATATACATTGTATATCAAAATTTGTCTTTTGAATATTCTATATCAAATTTTGACAATTATATCAACGTTTGATACTAAATAAGGTATATCAACTTCTTATGATAGGTTGGGAAGAATTTTCATTGTCGCGCATTACTCCAAACCATTCTTCAAACCATGCAATGGACTATTGCAGTGTTATTCGTTGGCAAGTTGGTCTCATACAAGCTCTCTACATTTCGTGGCAGAGTACTACCCGACAGAGGAAATGAGCGGAAACCGTTGGCTAAACTGGGCCTAGCATGCACGCGGTAGGTCAAAAATGAAAGTGCCTTGGACTGGATTCGAACCTAGAACACATCAATCTGAATCCGAACATCTTATACTGCTGGACTTACAGGGGCTGGTTGGGGGTGGGGATGGGGTGTAGGTTTCATTTCATATCATTATCAAACAAACACACCGTGGTTATGTTTATCAGTTTGTTAACATCCACGTAAAATCCAAAGTATCCTATCTTTATTATGTTAGCATCCATGTAAATTACAATGTATCTTATGGTAGGCTTCCGTCTCAATGTCATGGCGATGTTGCGCGGTAATCAGCACTTGGGTTCTCAAAAATACATAAGTTCAAGTTTTAACTTAAGTCAGACATATGAGCACCGTAATTGGCGAAGAATGTGATTTAAGTCAAAACTTAGACTTTGGCATTTTCGAATACTCCAATCCTGATCTAAGAATAAGAATAGAATAAAACGTCATATATCGGTGAAAGGTTTAGCAAGGAAACATTAGAGACCAGCACGCTGACCGACAGTGACAAATGAGATGACAGGTGAAATGAGATAAAACGAGACGAAATGGTTTCCAATGGCTTCATTCGGGTGGCATTACGTCCTTTTTAAAATACATAAGATACAATCACAACAATTACATTCATTCACATCATACACTCGCATAAAACGTTTAAAGTCTTAAAACTATTACCAAGGGAATTCCATAGTTTAGCGCACTGATATCATAGAGAGTTCTACCCGTATCTTGTTGTTGTACACAATGGTAGTTCAATAGCTTTTTCGTTCCTCTCTATCGTATAATCTTTCATGGTGATCCGTAAATACTTTGGCCCTTGTTCATTGTACAGCTTATACATTTCTGAAGCAAGTAGGCGAATTCGCTGATGATACAAATAAGACATACCCGAAACCTGTATTAGTTCGGTATAGGTCGACGTAAAATCACCATAAACGAACTTTAATGCTCGAAACTGCACACGTTCCAAATTCTTTGAACACTCACTACCACAGCAATCAAACACCTGTGGACAGTAATTAAAATAACATAAATTAAAAGCTCTCACCCTGCTCACATCTAGCACATCACAGTTCCGTCTGCTCCCAAGATGCGCAGCCCCGGTGCGCAGCTTATGACTCAACAGCCTCGAACGTCATAGGTGTGTTGTCAAAAGGTCACGCTAAACCGGAAGTTCAGGGGAAACGAGACGACCATGGCGCATTAGACGCTGGTACGCTTGTACCTAGACGGTCAGTCGTTTGTTCTGCTTGTGAATAATTTATACAAACTGCTTTGCACATAGTCATATCGGCGGTAAAATGGAGTTTTAGTTCTCCAGGTTCATGGGTGGGAGGAAGAGTTAAGATATTGAATAGTGTCACATGCATATAGGATATAAATTCACTGACGTTATCAGCATCCAGAGAATTCCATACCGCGCGTTTTGGCTGCCACTGCGCATATGTTGTGGCAAACATGTACAGTGGTCCCTCTATTTTACAACCCTCTATTTTAAGACCACCCTTGATTATAAGACTGCTTGATTTGGTCCCAAAGGGCAATTTTCTGTGTTACATGACCTTTTATTTTAAGACCACCTGCAATATAAGACCACATTTTCTTGATCCCATGGGTGGTCTTATAATAGAGGGGCCACTGTATTACACAAGTGACGCCATTGTCTATATGTGCGTGTTATAACCGGAGGATTTGTAAAAATACATATGCTCTAAATAAAGTAAACAAGAGGCCCATGGGCCTTGACGCTCTGCTTAAGAACCAACTTGGCCATGGGCCAAGGTTC
>JAAUYG010202667.1_pt1 | contig 10718 bp, 9 predicted proteins | sample 7278091 | NCBI WGS metagenome assembly JAAUYG01 (sample SAMN14350201, study PRJNA611818) | marine sediment metagenome | isolation source: surface marine sediment (0.6m) | place: French Polynesia: Moorea | collected 2018-08
GCTCACTCTGCATTAATTCCTATAGGGTCTATAAGTCCAGGATTCATGTTCAAAATCTATCTGGATTAGTTATACATTCTAAAGCACATGTAACTAGTGGTCATCTTCAATAGTAGTAGTAGTAGTAGTTTATTTTGAAATTGTACTAGTACATGTAAATACAAAATTTCACAGACTTTTCATTACACTCTAGACCATGACTGAAAATTTTTGTGGATCCATTAGCACCACATGCAGTAATGTGTCAGGCTAGATGAAAAGATCTATGTACGTAAATACAAGATCTTTTCATCTAGCCATCTCTTCATACATTCAATCATATATGCAAACTGATGCAGAATTTCCTTACCATAAAGCTATTGTTATTTTTCTTCCATCACTTGTACAACGGCCTTATGAATCCGTCAATATCAAGCTAGTGCATTTCAGTTCGAATGCCTGCCATCTTTGATATTTTATATTCATGATGATGACCATTTCACCGCAAACCAATTACATCTGGAAATCATGTACACCCATAACAACCAATGGTGACAACAAAACTTCTAGATCTATGTTGTATAAAAATATCAATTTATTCATTTCCTTGTACAATCGTCTGATACTGTCTGACAACTGTGTGATACTGCCTGACAACTGTCTGACGACAATTGTTTCATACTGACAACTGTTTCATACTGTATGACTAGAGTCATGGCTACATTCATGCATGCACACAGCCTGCGCGAATTACAACTTACAGCAGGATTCTGATAATAAACAAATTACAATACAAAATGCAATACAGCAAATACAATTGTCTGATACAGTTTACAACAAATACAACTGTCTGAAATACACTTTGCAATAAATACAATTGCTAGATATACACAACAAAAAAAAATGTACCAGGTAGTAGCACCACAAATTACATTAATCATTAACTTATGTTATACTGGATAACATGTAGGGTGGAAGAGCTCCCAAAATATCTATTCTGAGTGACGAGACAAATCTTAAATCATCTAGGCTCAGAATTTTAAATTATGTAATTGAACAGTCAATCATAGTGTCGCCCTGGTTACCAAGCTAGATTTTGTAATACCCTGATAAAGTTGTGCTACTGCTGTTGCCTTTAACTGTAGCCTTGGTGACATAGCAGCAAACACCTTGGCAATTAATTTCAGGAATTATTTCTGATCAAAGTTTATTCTGAGATGCAACAAGCAATTATAAGACGTCTTATTTTTTGTTCCATTAATACATGTATATATCAATCTTTTTTTCTCCTGACCTAGTTCATTGGACAATAACTCTTTTCCTTATCAACATACATATACAATGCACATGCATGCACATATAAGCACACAAACATAATTTGGAAAGAGTACTATGTGTTCACACTGATTTTTTGTACCTTACTACTTAAGACTTATGATATAGAAATTCCAGCTTCAGTGAACTTAGTACATGATACATACATGCACCTCACAGCAATCAAAATTTGTGACAGTTAAACTACAAGTACAGTTCCGCTGTACAGTTGTACATTATTAATGCCAGAGTTGTACATTGTTTCTTTGGTAGCATTGTTTCTTTGGTAGCAAATTTTATTTTTTCAAGTAAAGAGAGGATGTATTTGTGAGGTGTTGTAATATTGTTCAATTCAACGGCCAGGAAGCACTTTTGCCAGGCAGGAACTTTGTAAACTTTGTAAGTGGTAGACTATTCCAGAGACAGTGTTTTTTTTTTTTTCTTTTCAAGGAAATTGAGATGCCGAAGTAACCATAGCAACCAGCACCCCCAATCACAGGTCACAGACAGAGTAGAGTCGTTTGACCAGGTTACTGTCCTGTGCCAGCCTGGCTATCACCCTGTCTGCGATATCCGTGTCTCTGTCTGTCCCACTGTCATTTATGTCATCACTGGTGACCGAAATCCTGGTGACATGGATGCCACTATCCCCGGGGGAACTAACCCACACTGTGTCGTCATCGCCAGCAGCAGCAGCGGCAGCAGTGGGCATTGTCTCACTTTTTTCAGTGTCCGCACTGGACCAGCTACTCATACTCTGGTTTTCAGTTGCCAGGGTCTCGTCACTGGTTACCGTGGAAACTGTGGAATCGCTGGAGAGTGTGCTGAAGCCACTCTCACGATTCCCGGTGGAGTCGGAATTCTGCCCGCACTCCGATGTCCCAGACATGTCTAAACCGTCATCATGATCAGCAGATCCATGACACGCTGTTTTGATGGGATCGCCTGTGGCAATTATATCGCTGTCTAGATTGTTCAGCAAGAGGATCTTACGCCGTGCCAGACTGCGTCTCTGGGAGTTTGTACGTTTCACTGTCGGAGTCTCGCCATTGGTGGAGACTAAGACTGCCCTGTCGGAATCTTCCATGTTCTGCTGCTGTTGAGGGAAAGAAGTGGTTGCCTTTCGGCATTTCTGACTCTTCTTTCTGAAGAACAGCCCTGCTATGTGACGTTTCTTGGACGGTTTTCTTTGTAGTCGACTAGGCGCGGACGGATCCTGTTCCCGCGGTGATATATGGTAAGTGTGCCGTTTCGGAGACTCTCTCTGAATAGCTTTGTGACTGGCTTTGGGTGAACTCTCAAAGGAAGACACTTTTCTACCTCCTTTGAATATGCTCTGAAGAGCTTCCTGAACCAGGGTTTTTCTCCTCCTAGAAAGCTTCTGTAAAGCGAAAAGTTTGGGAAAGGGAACAGAAAGACAACAGCAGGAATGAAATTAATATATACACCAATAATAAACTAAAATTTTCATGCAACACAGCTGAAGCAAATAGGTACGTATACAAAACAATCAAATAATAATCAAACAAAAAAAGGTTTAAGGAATATTTCAGGATTGGGTATAAGGATAGAAGTTTTAAGATACACAACTAGGACATAAATATTAAAAATTTGTATAAACACTTTTGGATAATGAAACACACACACACAAATTTCAAAATAAATTGGTGGTATATGTCAAGAGTTATTTTTTTTAAATTGATTACAAACTGAAAATGCTTATAGTCAGAACATGAAAGTGAAAGATTGTTTGATATTCATGTCAATTTTGTTTGGAAGTACCATACTTAATGACTACTATAGTTCATGTAGCTTTGGCAGTTATAACTTCTGAAATGCATAGGTATAAAAATTTACCAGGAAAATGTAATTCTAATACAACTGTGCAATGTACTATTACTGTATTACCTATTATAATGCCTTACTTATAGTGATACATACAGTCTAACACTGAAATCTGCAGACAACAACAAAATTGTTTGCACACAAATACAGACAACATTCATAATCACCGATAATAGGACCAAAACACTTATAGTATAATTTTTAATACCAATGCGCCCAGGGCACTGGAGTCCCTGAAAATAACTTTTACTGAAGTTGGATTCTCTGCCTTTTTAGTCCTGAAGTACTACTGGCTTTCAAGAAAGTCCAGAAATTTATTAGAAAACTATAATCTACCAATTTTGGCTGAAGCAAAAGACTGAAGACTAAATGTATAGTCTAGAATGTATGTTAGTAAGTCACAGTTCGGCCAATATTTCGATAAAGACATGTACATGTACTTGAGGATTTTTATGAACTCTAGCCAAAGATTGGTTTCATTAGTTTTGTGTTCTTTGAATAGCCCCACCCATTCCAAGTTTCCCTTTCTCAATCTTTATGAAGTCTGTACTGCTGATCATTAGTAATATGTGTAATAATTTGGAAAATTACCAAGGTAAAAACATGGGACATTTTTAAATGTATAATTTTCAAGGACTCCAGCTAATACATGTATACCAGTTCTACATTTGCCTTTGCAGACTGAATAGCTCTAACCCATCCATGGGTTACCTCTTTCTCATTCTTGGTGAAGTCTGCGCTGCTTATCTTAGACAGCAGACTCTTGGCTCTGCGTCCTCCGCCATCGCGGTCCTCCTTCAATCCAGGCTCAAACATATCCATGGCAACGCCCGGCTCCAGCTCGTCTGCGATCTGGGAGCAGATGAAGAGCGTGGCCAGCTCCAGCGGCTGGTTCTTCAGGGTGCGGAGCCGAATGTGTCGGAACCCGGACCGAAGGTGCTTTAGTGGGATGATTCGCTGGCTGGTCACATGACCGCTGGAGGTGTCCGTCACGGCAAAGCGCAGAAATGCCAGATCCTGGAACATCACCTGGTTGAAGACAAGAATGACATCATACACATTAAGTTCACCTGTTCAGTCAGAGACATTCACTTATAAATTGAAGGTGGTCTTAAAATGGTGGGATATTTATACTGAAAATACAAGAGTGGTATCACCGCATGAAGTTTTACCATAGGTGAGACTGAATATTGGCAGTTCTTCCTGAGCTCTTGGCGATCACTGGCCTTCTTCAGTGGTGGTGATCTTGTCAGGCCTTCAGGATGTGCTCAGGAAGACAAAGCTACCAATATACAGTCTCAGCTGTGGTAAAACTTCATGTTATTTACTATGACTGAGCTCTGTGCATGTAAGAGTGGTATCACTGATGGGACAGGGTGGTCTTAAAATAGATACAATTCTTAAATGGATGGGGTCTTAAATAGCAGAGACCAGTGGTGTCACTGATGGCCTGCGTTAAAATAAAGGGAAGTCTAAAAATACAGGGTTCTTAGATAACAGGCACCACAGCATACCTGGAACGTGAACTCTTCCTGCCACAGTGGGTTGACAGCATTCCTCGGGATGATCCGGCTGCGATGTTTGGCGCAGTCGACAGGAATGCCGATCATCTCCAGCTCTACCTGCGGGCTACCACTCAGGTTGCTCTGGCAGACGTACTGGCCTGAGATCAGCTGTAACAGGCCACAAATAACACTGACTGCAGTGGTCTGGGCAGTGATTTTAGTTAATAACCACCACACGTATACAGCCATTAGAAAATAGGAAATTTGAATGTATGGTATATGATGCTAAAAAGCTGGTGTATATCTTTTGTAGTTTTAGGCTTAGAAGATTGTAGGATTTTCATCAATTAGATTGGTGTATCACCTATTTGGATAGGCTTGACTAACCTGGTGTTATCATGGTTTACTGCTTCTAATACCACTGCTACTACACACTATTACTACCGCTACAACCTGCTACTAATACTTCTACAAACTACTACTACTACTAAAAAGTACTACTACTATACTACTACTACCACTACCCACTACTACTACTACTACTACTACTACTACTACTACTACTACTACTACAACCAGCTACTTCTACTTCTACAACTACTACTACAACTACTACTACTACCACTACTATTACTACCCACTACTACTACTACTACAACCAGCTACTACTACTTCTACAAACTACTACTACTACAGTCCCCACTAACCTGCAGTGTCAGCATGATAGGTTGCAGACCCTCACACTCAGCTGCTGTCTTAGCCAGTGGGTTGAACCTGCTGAACGCGACGTGACCCCTGTCCCACATGACACGCGGTTTGAGAACGTAGCCGCTGCCACCGCTCTGCTCAAACAGGGCACTGTTCAGGGATAATGCCAGGTCTGCAGAAAAAAATATTGGAGAAAATACCTAACATATACATATAGTACTCCATGATCAAGAATAAAATTGTAGCTACATGTATTTATATATGTCATAGACAGATTAAGTTCTGGGGCATAATGCAGGATAGCTAGAGTCAATGCAAAATTGTCATTCTAGTGAGTCAAGTCAAAATAGGATACCGTATAGTATGTATTTCCCAAATTTTCAGAAACCTTCTCACTGCCATCTTCAGGGGAATTGGGGTACCACTTTTCCACCAACTCGATGACCAAAATGACAATTTGTCTATTACTGGTATGAATGTTGAATCTAGTAACCTCTATTTTTGTACCTAGAGAATATGTGTTTGAAAATAGACTTTACAAGACCAGACAATTTTAAGCCATTCACAGTTTCACTATTTTAATTACAAAGTAGTGCACATATATCTACAATTTCTAATATGCTGAACACCATGGGTAACTGTATTTCTGAACTTGAGATATTTTATGAGACCTATTCTCAAAGGGACCCTCTCATGATGACCATTCTTTCAAGAGACCACCCTCTCTGGTGTCTCTCAAAATCTTTGACACTCCTACTTCAAGGGCATATATATACCAGTAGTAGTTCTTCTTGTCAAGACCACCTTTCTTAAATGTGGCCACAATTTCTTGGCAAATAATATGTGGCCTTATTAAAGTAGGGCTTGTGTAACCTACATGTTGTACAAACCCCCTTCGGAGCAAGCTGTGTATTTGATCCCTATAGGGAGTATTTTCAACCCCTTGGCGGAAAAGTTTTCTGGAATACTCGACAAAGAGCTAACAGGCAGGAAAGGTCATGAAAAATGTGCATGTTACTGATTGGTCAAACAAACTCTCCTAATCAGAACTGTGCAGATCTGATCTGAAGACAATATGGTGGCAACACCACGACTCTATGGCAAAACTGCATTGTTAATGGATGTAAAACTGTACAAGTGGCTTAAGTAATGGTGTAACAATGCATGAAGAAATCGTGCATTTCTCTGGCAGTGGATCATCACATTCAAGGAGCAGGCATAACCAGGAAATAACATGAATAATTAAGGCACCCAGTTGTCTTACATTAGCTTGACTCACTCTGAAGTGCTGAGAGTGGCCAATAGCGGTCTTCGGCTCCTGAATGAAACCGACTATTTATTTGGTGATATTGTGGTGCGAAATACTCCCTATTCCCTGCGCACAAACCTACCTTCCGTTTGGTAGTTGAGTGCTGCTAACTGGATTCCAAACGCCCAAAAGAACATCGGGTTGAAGTTAGAGGAGTCGATGCGAGTACCGGCTGGGTAAGCCCTCATCAGGTGTCTCTCGGTATGGGTAAGAAAGGTTAAGGATCCTTACAAGTCAATTAGTCTTTGCAATGGGTATATTTATATAACCAAATGGACCCTTTACATAAGCAATGTAGTGGGGTATTTCAAAAGTGTACTTCTACATAATTTGAAATGGAATTTAATTTTGAAATGGAATTGAATTTAGACTGTATAATATGTAATTCGTGGCAAGGGGTGTAAAACGTAGGGCTCTGAAAAATATACCATATAGTAAGCCTTCAGGCAGAACAGGAGATACATTTCAAAGAAAAGACTTTGAGGTACCACAAGATCTTTGATACATGCAAGGGAAGTTACGAAGCCTTTTTACCTATCCAGCAATGCAAGAGGAAGTGGGAGTGTCAACATATAATTATTGACTTTTATCAATAACTACCAGCCGAGGCTAAATACAGTTTCTCTCATCCTAAATGCATGAACAGATATATAATATACAATGATATACAAAAGGATATTTGATGAAATCCTGTGGATGCCGGCGACATTCCTGTTTTGCCTTTGTCTCATTCAGTGATGCCATCTGGTGGCAGGTTGGGCCAATGCTGTTGTCGTGCTGGACCACGAAGAGACGCGAGGTACTCGGCGCAGGTACCGGGACTTTGATGGACGGTGTGGGAGTGAGCTCAGTCTTGGTGTCTGTCGGACTGAGGTTGGTGACAGGGGACGATGGACCCAGTTTGCCAGGCAACAATGCTTTCTTCGACAGCATATTCCGTGGGCCACGGCCTGCCGAGGTTGCCACGGAAATCATGCCTGAAATCAACGAAACACATACCTCTCATATACAGGTTAACCTTTAGGGGGGGGGGGGGGTTCTTCTGTCATGTGCTGAGAAAGCCTTAACCAGAATCAAAATTTATGTTTCAGGTCCATAGGTGCTAGAGAAGAAAACCATCAGTATCACACTCCCATGGGACTGCCAAAAACTAGTGGTCCTTCAAGACAGGTGGTCTCTCATGGCAGTGGTTTCTCAAAACAAGTTTTACTGTATGGCAGTAAAGTTAGGCTGCCAGGCGTGGGGCCTGAAATGGTTTTTTTCACCGATGTATCAGTAAAACCACAGCAATTTGCAAAAAAAACAAACACTCAATGCGCTAGGGAGTTTGTCCAAATCAATGATTCAATGATGCCTCGATTAGTCACATCTTTATTAAACTACCTACAATGTACTTAACCCTCAGTACCCTTACCTTTGTATTTGATGGCCTGTGTATAGATAACGAGGTCCGACAACTCCTGGGCAATGGCCACCTTCCTAATTCTCCTCCTCTCCCTGGTACTGTCCCCGCCATCATCGGTCATTGCCAGGTCGACCGATGCTACCTCACTCCGTGGCCGACTGCCTCGCTCCGAGGTGCTGTCACTACGCTGCCTGTGATGCAGAGTGGAACATTGTCATCAAATGCCTCTTTAACATGGTCACTGGCATTAAACCGTATGCAATTACAATACTCTGAGGAACAAAAGCTTACCACATTATGGTCTTCAGCCTTTGTTACTCCTAGCAGACCCAGAAATTACTAGCTGTTACTGAGTACCGGGGTATGTTGCCTCCTCCACTGTTTTAGATGTATTTCAGGGAGTTAAAGATTGCTGCTGCCATATTACTGCTGATGTATTTAACATGTTAAAACATAAGAGCTTGTTTCCCAAAGTTTGTGGTCATAAAATATTATAATATCACGAACATACAAAATACTATACCATGGATGCAGTGACAGTGACCGTCTGGCTTTCCTGTTAATAAAAGCATCTACCGTTACTACTACTGCTACTTGACTACTACAAGAACTACTGCTGCTACCGCTACTACAGTAGTCTCTAATAGGAACACCCCTTCTTCCAGACAATTCTCTCCATTTTAGTGTCCTTTGGTGCGAGGGAGTATCACATGCATTCGCAGTAATTCTAATCAAGACTTGGTGTCATTGTGGATGGGTGACCTCTCTAGAGAGTCCTTTAGGTCCTGGACCCCTGTACTACTACTACTACTACTACCGCTGCTGCTACTACTACTACTGCTACCACTACTATAGCTGCTGGCACTTCTGATGATACCACTACAGCTGCAACTGCCATTACTCACTTTTTCTCCTCGCCAGTCCCCCAGCGTATGTCCTTTCCTCCCACCACATCTCCGCCATCTTTCCCTAACTGTGTGTTACGTGGACTGTTCTCCCGTGGAGTCCCCCCAGACTTTGTCTTCCTCTGCCTCTCTGTCTCCTCCGGCCCTGCCGACTGGGTATGCTTCAGCTTCTGAGCGTCCTTGGTGCCCTTACCGCTACGTAGCAGACTGTTCAGCCAACCCTTCCCTGTGGGCGAGGCCATAGTTGGGGCAGACTGCGGACTAGACAGACGAGGTGTCTCCTGCGGACTCTCCTTCGTCTCGCTTTCCGTCGGTGTAAGGTTGCCATTGGAGATGTGAAAACCACCATTCGGAAATGGTGTTCCGGTTTTCTCGCCTCCTTGCAGCTCAAATTCTAGAGGTGATTTGTGCCGTTTGAGTTTGCTGCTCTGCGGAGAGTCAATGGTTTGTGGAGTGTCGGTGTCGAATGGTGAATCGCAGGTGACTTCGTAGTTGCTGAATAAGTTAGTGAGACTCACATCATCGCTGTTGCATTTCTGCACCAACGGACTGGAGGTCTCGTTGAAGATATTGTCAAGCGAAGATGATTTTTTCCTCTCCAGCGGCGTGAGAGGGTGACTAGAGATCTGGGTTTCCAGGGTGTCTATGGAGAGTGTAGGGATGGACTCCCCGCCGGGGGTCAGCTGACCCAGCGATTTGGAAGTCACATGACTGTGTGGCTGACTGTCTATTGGTGGCAAACTGTCTAAGCTGGCACTCAGGTCCCTGAAGATACACAATCAATGTGTTAAATAAAGTAGAATATGCAGACATGCTACAGTACTAAATCTCACGGCTAAAACCAGTGATGTGACTTCTACAGTACCTCAGCAATTCATGAGAAAAATTGTCCTCATATTTCATGTAACAGTAGGTAGATATGATATTAAAAAAAATATTTAATACTTAAACTGTCGCACAAAATCATATGCAACAAAGCAAAAGGAGTGAATTTCTTACATGCATTTCGACCTTCAATCAATCTTGCATCCCAATGAACATCCCCCCCCACATTTCATGCATCAATGAACATCTCTTCCTCTATTATATACATGAATGAGCATTTCTCCCTCATATTTACAGAACATTTTTCCTCATATTTATGGTATCAATGAATTTTTCTTCCCCATATTTTCTGCCCCAATGAACACTGAATCCTCCTCGTATTTCATACACCAGCCAGCCTTGGATTTCATGGTTCAGTGAACATTTCATGTATCAGCGAACATTTTACTCCTTATTAATCGGTATACCTGGAGAGTTCCGAGGTTTCTGTCAGGATGCTGATCCCGGCCTGATCCTGGTCCAGGCTGCTACACTTATCGTAATTTCCAGGTGGTCCCAGCACTTCCTTTTCAGCTGGAGGACATACCATATATACATACAGCAAACCTTTCATTATACAGTTAGTCGTTAGTCAACCATACATAAACAATATTCACCTTCTTTAGCAAGTTTTGAAATATAGCAGTGAACAAGGCCACTCCGTGGCTGAAAGGTTTGGCATGTCAATTGCATGAACCTTGAGTCCAGCGACAACAACAAACATTCCTGAAAGTTTTGACCTATGGTTTTGGCTATGACTCTGTTCACAAAGGTATATACAGTGGTGCCTCTTTTATCCGGTCTTGGATAATCCGGTTGTCTGGGTATCCAGCCACTTTGGGCTGGGAACGGACCTGGCCCATTGTATTATTACTGGTTAGTCC
>JAAUYG010062804.1_pt1 | contig 10717 bp, 3 predicted proteins | sample 7278091 | NCBI WGS metagenome assembly JAAUYG01 (sample SAMN14350201, study PRJNA611818) | marine sediment metagenome | isolation source: surface marine sediment (0.6m) | place: French Polynesia: Moorea | collected 2018-08
CCGTTTTTTTTATCTCCGCTATAGTAAACATGACGTGGGTCCATGGTGCCCGGCACGCCGCCTGGTTATCCGTTCAATAAATACACGGCTAGGAAAAACCCCCCCCCCCCCCCGCACCAAAACAACAATACAATGACGTCCATGTGGAGATCAGGTAAAATTGACTTACAATTAAGTCAGTAATCGCCTGCTGTCAACATGGACATAAAACATACATTCATATATACTTGACACAATGACAGGTAGAATAAACAGTGGAACCTGGGATTTAGGGACACCCAAGGGACTGACAAAAACTGTACTAAATTCTAAGGTGGTCTTATTTCTCAGGTTCATTTCTATGTACTAAATAGACCTAGGGACTGAAGTAGCTGTCCTTAATTCCCAGGTTGTCTTTATTTCCCAGGTGGTCTTAAGGACAGGTTCCACTGTATATACAAATATGTATCATGGTATATAAATAGAATTACGCCAGAAACTTAATTTTATTTTACAGTTTTAATGTTGGCTAACCACCGCTGCGGTAGCGCACACAACACTGCCGAATCACATGGAACGTCTGATATTTAGAATATCCTGAGTCTGGTCTTGTTGGTGTCAGGGCTCGTCATGTATGAGCCCTTTCAAGCTGACAACAGTTGTCACAACTGTGGCTTACCCACAATGTCGGTTATTATTTGTTTTAAAACGATGCGCGTTTTCCTACATTAGCATTTGCGCAGACTGTATATAAACATTGCCGAACGGCGAACGTGTCGGACACGTGTTATTCCAGCTCTCCGAATTTAGGTTGTACAATAAATCGATCTTCAAATGCTCCACGAGGTTCCTAGGCCAATTACATGCATTGCCCCCTCCTCTCCCCCGCCCCGTACCGAGATGGGCATTCAATTTTAGCAAAACGTTCCTTGCTCAAAAAAGTGGGAATTTTACGCAAATTGTGCGGCACCAAATATGAATGTAACTTGATTGATCTGTAAAGAGTCTTAAAGCATGATTTTTTTATATTGTGTATTTTGGCGCTGTGGAAATGTATGACTAAAGATGTGGACTCCTGGAGAAAGCATGGAAGCCCAGATGCGGTGTTGAACTATGACATATATATCGGGAGAGAGTCTTTATAATAAAAATGGATCCGTTGTTGCCGGAGAGATCCTCGTGCGCAGTGTTAAATGGCAAGCGGGCAGCAATAAGTATATTGATATTAAAATGAAAAAAAAGTTTTTCTATGACAAGGAATCCATTAGTTTCTTCGTGGCATTTCGAAATGATCTATGATGGTTCAGGAATTCGGGTCATATGACTCCATGCCTTGAAAAATGAATCTGGCCGCAGATTGAATATCGGCACACACTGCCTAATAGAGAATTGCCTCAATTTTATTGCAAAAAAAACCCCTCAAATCATGCAATCGGATGCAATCCTACATGTATGTTATCTGTGTCGTTTCATTTCCTGTGAGTTAGGCATGCAACATGCATTATATGCATGTCAACTTTGCTATTATGTCTGTGTGTGTATGATTTGGTTCTGTAAACAATTTAGCAATATCTTCCTAGAAGGCGATATACCGTTTAGTAAATAGGTAACCTGGAACCTGTCTGATGACCTAAATTGCTAGAAGTCTGCACATGTATTACTGGACCTGCTACTTTTTCCGTTACTTTTTTCTCATTACTTTTATTCCATTACTTTTTCCTGTTACTTTCTTTCCTACAATCGCCTTTCCACACCGACCATAGGAGATATACCAGTTTTGGAACATCATAATCTCTCCGACTATTTGTACGTTTGTAATCCTATAAGTATGACACACAGATCCCTACACAACAGCCAGAGGTCGCTGTCAGTGCCTTGGCTGCTCTGTGTATACAACCACAGGTCGCTGTCAGTGCCTTGGCTGCTCTGTGTATACAGCCACAGGACACTGTCAATGCCTTGGCTGCTCTGTGTATACAGCCACAGGACACGGTCAGTGTCTTGGATGCTCTGTGTATACAACCACAGGACGCTGTCAATGCCTTGGATGCTCTGTGTATACAGCCACAGGACGCTGTCAGTGCCTTGGCTGCTCTGTGTATACAGCCACAGGACGCTGTCAGTGTCTTGCCTGCCCTGTGTGTATACCATAGGGCACAGTTGGTGCCTTTCCTGCACTGTTTCCCCGTGCTTTGGGGGGGGGGGGGGGTCATTTTGTACACAGGAAGAACCAAACCAATACCCTTAAAAAGAGATATATCTGCGATCTGTGCCTGGGTACACTATTTGTGTGTATTCTTCCTTTCTGTCATCCTCTTCAACCGCAGACTCCCCTGCGCATACACGGAGAGTATATCGTATACATAACTCCTGTGGATCCGTGGCGATGACAAGACAGAATCCCTTTCTGTTTGTGACTGGTCCTGCTGTTCTCACACTGGCTAGTTTGGTAATATCCCCAGACGATGAGTCGAGAGTCATACTCTTATTCCATAAAACATTCCACGTACGCGGCAGTCACTGAATAGTGCATGTTAAAGGTGTGAGGAAGCCTCACATAAAGCAGTCTCCCTGACAGCTGGCAGCCCACGTTACCACAGTGCTGCTGGAGAATATCATAGACTGGTACTAAGACGAGCTTCAACCAAGATGTAAGTCACCCTACATATTATAGGTGACTGTAATGATAATTTATAGTGCATCCTGAAAACTGAAAGGCAACATAACAAGTGGTAAAAAATACATTGTATTGTGTGCCACCAGGTAACGCTGGTGCTTTAAGAGACATGTAGGTCTGTGTCGATGAGTAATGAATTTAAAAGGAAACAGCACAATAGACACCCCACACCCAAGCCCCTTCCAAGACAGCCGTAGAATCACTTAAAAGTAGCCCTAAGCTCACCGATAAAACACGATTTTTATTCAGAGAGATAAGAACTCAATCTCCCTGGCAGTGCAAGGTCATAGCTTCATGCACTTAATTCTTCATACAACAAGATACTGTAAACAGCATTCGGTTTTAGCCCAAGGTACGGTGTACCGCTGGTGACCACGCACCTCCACCAATTAGCACGCCACTGTCTGGTTTGCAGTTCTCCGCTGCCAAGGACACGCCGTCAATCATTTCCAGACGTGGCAGCTCTCAGTCTCCCACCATTCCGTCTGCAAGGGGTCATAATTGACAGCACTTCTTTCTTCTGTGGTATAATCCCCCCCCCCCCTTTTTTTATCTTTATCCTACGTGACCCAGATCCTTCACTGAATATGCATTACAACTCCTGACTTGCATTGTGCGACCTACGTTGGCCACAGTTTTCACAGATCAATATTTGCGCACTTATGTTAAACGCGTAACGCCTGCAAAATACAAATTTAGGATCAGCCAATCAAGTTAGCCGGCAAGAAATATATTCGTAAAAGGGATGTGCAGTGATTTTGATAGTCAGTAATCATAAGTCCGTGCCAGTAGAGGTCCCGACTTTATCACAGCAGAATTACATGTACTGCTGTTTAATTTTGTACGCACTCCTCCAATAAAGCTCGAAAACTACAATTGTTAATTTATAAGCGGAAAACAACATAACAATCATGACATAGCACTCATGATTGGAAATACTAGAATCTAGTTACTTTAGGCCTTAGTCGATGAAATCTTCGTGCTCCACCGAAAGGAAAAGAAACTACAATGAAACTTGTATAATATAGATCACCCTAGGGACCAACAAAATATGATCCTTATACACAGCTGGTCGCTATATGCAGGTTCAATAACATAGAATGTATACCTCAGAGGACTTATAAAATGTGGTGTTTATAAGCAGGTGGCCTTATATACAGGACGTCTTTAGAGCAGGTGTGGCTGTACTCGTGTTAGTTTTTCTGACAAATTCAGCACCAGACGTTTGAATGAATCATAATTACTGTCATTACTACCGTGATGTGGGACAAAGTATAGACCTTTAATTTGAGGCAATGTATGATCCTGTTCTCGATATCCGCCAGGTAAGGATCAAAACTTTCACATTGGGTATAATTATACAGGATCCTGTTACGGAGCAAACTACGAAAAAAAAATTCAAAATTTTGAGTCCGCTAGGGTAACGGAAGGTAACCTCTGAGAAACACATGACTGACTTTCTGATTTCTTCTTTTTTTTTTTGCTTCTGAGCAAGCTTTACAATATAGGCCTCAACAAACATCTGGAATGTGGTGGATGTGTATGCACGCATACAGTAACTATGTGGAACCTTCGGTGTATGGACGTCGTCAGTAAGCATGCGAGTCCTTTTGTTGTGAGGGAACTTTTGCAGTAACTATAGGGTCTCTGATTACGAATGAACCTCGTCAGTAACTTTGCGTGTCCTTGGGTAGTGCGTGCCATTTTCAGTACCCATGGGATGCTGCTGTCTGTATATATGTGCTTCTTCTCGATAACTATTGACGTCCACGGGTACGCATAAACTTCTTCAGTAACTGCAAGAGTCCCTGAGCGTAGATAAACGTCTTCAAAAACTGCTTAAGTATGTTGGCCTCTGGGTGTATCAACTTCGCCGGTAAAGACAGACGCTTTGTACCCATATAGACTTCTTTACTAAGTATGCGAGTCCTTGGGTGTGAATGACCTTCTTCAATAACTATTGGAGTCCCTGCCGTGCGTGTATAAACGTCTTCGGTAAACATGGGAAAGTCTATCAGTGTCTTTATTGTCTGTGATCTAGTTTAGACTAACCTCAAATCCCAGGCAGTGGCAGTCCAGACGGTTGCAGCCAGAAGCTGGTTGTTTCTCAGACACCTTATCTGACGTTTCATCAAGAGGATTAGCTGGCTCAGCTCTGGAGTTCTCTCCCCGGGGAATCCCCCTAGCCGGGCATTCACACACGGTTCAATAAATCTATCTCCGACTTTCTCTGACGTCTAGACGTCCCCTCCTCCCCCCATCCGGCTGAGTCTCATAACAGCCAAATTATCTTTTCTGTGCCCTCTGTTTGAAGGTTTCCCCCAAGTGATTTGCTATCGATTCCATCGGGAATTATGGCTGTTCTAATAGACTTAGAAAACTCATAAACCTGTCCGGTCCACTCGTACATGTATCAGATCCAACAATGTCACTTGATGCATGCTCTTATTGCTGCTTCCGGTGGCAGGGTTATACCGTTATCGCGGTCCTACTTTTGTTATTTTTCTGATTTAAACATCTATAACAAGTGGTGGGTTAAGCAACGATTTTGGTTTATATTATAAACTCCGCGCATATAGCATGCCTTCGTTGTCCATGAACATGATTAATATTGGTAGGTTTGTATAATTTCGGGATGTGTGTTTTAAAACTGTTCCCCACCAGCCTCTCCCACAACCCAAGCGACAGGCAGTCGGATTTAACAGGGCATTATCCCTTGCAATCCATTCTAATGTACCAGAACATCACAGCCTGCTGGAGAGAGCCACCCCACCCACTCACCCAATGTAGTCTTGAACTTTAATACTAGAGGGTACTGGTTGCTATATTTTTGCTTCACATGTGAAGTTACATTTTGCGTTATTTTGATTGGGCATTGTGACGTAAGGCCACATTGCATACATTATAATATATGCAATTCTTATGCAGAGCTTTTTCCTCGAACGAGCTCAGAGCGCTTTACATATTATTACCCCCGGCACACAATACCGTCTCAACTCCTCAACGGAGCATACAACCCGGAAACACGCTACAAGGTGCCACGGGTTATCAATGTACAATAGCTTTCTCTGTGTATTGCCAGGTTCTCATTTTACGGCTGAGTGAACCGGAGCACATTTCGGGTACAAATCTTGCCCAGGGACTCTAGGTACCGAAGACTAAGTGTATGCTGGGACTCGAACCCACGATCTCGTGGCTGAGAGTCCAGTACCTCAATCACTCGGCCAACGGTCCTCCCTTGACAGAGATTAAACATCTTGCTGCGAATCGGCAGAAATGTAGGATCTATGGATAAACAGTGAACCCATGCATTTTTGCATGTTTTCTGTGCAGATCCGAGAATAAACAACAACAACAACAACAACAACAACTACTACTACTACTACTACTACTACTACTACTACTACTACTACTACTACTACTACTACTACTATTACTATTATTACTACTACTACTACTACTGCTACTACTACTACTACTACTACTACTACTACTACTACTACTACTACTACTACTACTACTACTACTACTACTACAACAGTTGCGTCACCCATCCTGTGCTCAAAGCTGCAGATATAAGAGAGTGAGGAGAGATGCTTCACGTACATATAATTATTGTTAGAGCCAACCAGCCATGTGGGTGGGGCCAAGCAAAGAAATAGTGAAGGGTCAGCCTCCAACACATCTACCTGGATCTATAGACGTGAGGGGGGTTAGGTGTTTTGAATGCAATGCGCATTTACACTGCTGAATAGTGGGACATGATGTCTCCTAACATTAGAGGTTTATCACAAATCAAACTATCAGAATAAATCTATTAGGTGATTCGTTCGTTGACCGAAGTGATATTTTGCTAGTACGTTCATTGACATGACCCTATTTTGAACGTAGCTGATGGTTTAATTAACGGTATGCGTTGGGACTTCGTGCATGATAAAAGTCGCTAGTGTTTGGGTCCGCCATTACCCAGCATTCAGCAATTAGGTCTCCTAGGTATAATAACTACTCAGAGATCCATATTCTAGGCTCCTTTATGAGTTACAACCGAGCTGGTGTCATAGAAGCAACACAAAGTTAAACTTCACAATGTCATATCATGCGATACGCTGATAACACTCGAAAACATATAAATTACAATGTTTAGAGGGTCTAGTCACATTTGCAACGGTAGAGTGCATGGTTTGCAAACATGACATTAGAAATGGTTGTTATCAGCAGCTCCTGTAGGTGTCAATTTCTCAATCTATTGATAGGTTGCAGAGCGACACCTGATGGTGCGATCGTTGATAAATTTAACTAGGGCCATACTCAATATGGACGATATCGCCATAAATGCAGTTTCAATACTTCTGAGCATTAATCGTTCCTGCGCTACTACTAATCAGTTCGTGTAAGAAAACACCTCATATACATCTTATTCAATTCTCGGTTCTCCTTTATTTATTTTTTTTCTTTTTTGCAACTGCATATGCCCTCGGAAACTGAACGGTCCAACACGTCTCCCCAATGGACAGTTGACACCAGACACACAGGTATGTTGTACCACGGGGGAGGGGGGAGGTTCGTCGTATTAAATTTACCAGAAATGTACCAGTGCAACCTATGCTCATAGCAACTTCCAAGATCGTGCTCGTATCAATGGGTTGTCCTAAAGGCATCTTACCTGACCTTCCTGTCACCAACTGCTAACACGTCGGAGATCTAAACTGGACACGGGTCTGGACAAACAAAGTTTACAGTTGGTATTCACAGCATTTCAATGTGTAGGTCAGCATCAAGGCTGCCTGCTGACTTGAGGTGCTGTCCAATTCAGGGAACAAATGACCATAAAGCTACGCGACTGTGGACATCTCGAGGTCGACCCAGAGAGACCCGCCTCGACTTTGTTCCCTGCTCTTATAAATCTATGGCACTCTTATTGAAGAAAAATGATCCGGCGCGGTATGTCCGACCCTGCTTGATATTCTGCACTTGCTTTCAGTTACTGTCGCCAATGATATGAAGTCTCGGCGGTCCCGTTGACCTTTTTCAGGTGACAAGCCCAACACACGGTCATTATTTTCCAGCTCCCCTTCGCCCTATCTTGATAGTGTCTGGCAATAGGCAGTCTTAGACGCCGCCAGCGGGGGCTGCACAATGGAAACGGAACATTTACGGAATGTCTTGGTGCCGCCGATTTTCACCGTCGAGAATCAATCTCCATTTTTGGTTTCAATCTATTCCAGTTACTATATCTCCACGTGCGCGTTCCTTAGCGACTCAAAAGTGGCATGTGACGAACCTGGGGATAGAACTTGAAATCATAAAGCCACTTATTTGGGGTCTGTGCATAAACGCTCACTTGGCGTGACTAGCTTCCGAGAGGAATCATTCCACTGAGCATCAATACCTGTCGACTTCCCATTAGTGATTTTCTCTTTATATCCGGAATATATACACGCAGTAAAGTTGATGTATGAGTGAAGTGAGTATATAACTGTACGGCTCCGAGAGCGGTAAACTGTAAAGGACTGTAGCTTTTCCCCAGTCTATCTCGGCCTCATACACTGGCCGTGGCAATAGCGGCCCCGATATTCCCCGCTCGGATACAATGCCGACGACCATCGTTCTCTTGTACTTTAATAAGCTGCTGTATTATATTGCACCTTTCATCATCCTATTTTTGGGCTGTCATGCCGGTCGATTTGTCTGGCGTTGAGCCCCGTACGACTCACGCGATGGAACGACTAGTCGCCGAGAGAGAGCATTGCCGGCCGATATCCTTTCATCAGGCAGAGGCAACAGCACTGTATACGTCTCTATAAGGGACAATATAGCGGAGAAAAGCAACCTCCCTACTCACCAGTCATTGCCCCTCACAATTTGATTTGGATAGCCCATCCCCAACGATTGGACTGGGTATAGATAAGGCTACTTTTACCATTTCAAAAGATACCTGTATGGTGCGCAAAGAGAAAACAAATTGACCTGAAAGCATAAGATCGGATGCTTAGAGTATGCACGGTTACTTTGCAGCCATTGGAAGCAATACTTCCTGCTGCAGTTCAAAGTATTGATATTCCTAATAGGAACAACTTGTACACATTTATTTGCAGTATTCATAATTGCAGCAGTCAAGAAAATATGTTGCTCGACATGCACTGGCCGCACAACGATTACCTTGCCACAACAGTAGTCTCCAAGAAAACCTATCGCTTATAGGCAAACCTTAGCCCAGCAGCTCTACCGGCAGTACGGCAAGCAAGATGGCGGTCATTGAAATACTTCAGGGACCTGCTAGCAGATATTTACATGTGTAATTGCCTGGAAGCCATACTATATGCCTATAACATCCGAATATTTATGTAATCATTTCTTCCATCACAAATTTCCAAATATATCAAAACAGCATTCATTAAATACGTGCGCGTCAGTACTTTACATTTTTTTTCCAATGCCGGTTCATATTTGATAAAGCCAGCAAAACGCTGTAAAAATGATGATTTATCAACTCAAACACAATCTTTCCAAAATACCAACATGCATTATATACCAAACAATCAGTCATGCCTCCTATACCGAAGATAAGTGTATGTGTTTGGGCCGTTTATGCTTCATTCCTGTGTTGGAGAGCGGCCCCTTTTAGACAGGCAATTGTCCGAAAATCCTTGACCTGTTACTAACCCGGCTTATAAACCCGGATATTCCCTTAACAAGGTGCCCTATAGCTTTCCAAGGCACCTACGGTTTTCCCCGTTTCCGTCTTTTCACGTGGTCGCCTTAACCCCTCTCCCATTCCGGTAAAGTCGGTGCGCTGTATAATGAACAGAGAGACTCGACTCGATCAATCACGTGACGATTCCTCGCCAACACGAGCGAGAGAAATTGCAAAACCTCCGGGAGCTCGCACCTCCACGTGGCGGAGAAACAAGTGTGCTGAATGGGACACACATTGCAGGTTATATATATTAATTACTACAAGGTGGAGCCGAGACACAAGGAGCTGCAGCTCTGGCTGACTGCACCATAGATAAATCGATCGTTTGATCAATCCATCAATCAATCAATAAATCAATAAATTAATCAATCAAGCAGTTGGTCAATCAGTCAACCAATCAATCAAGCAATCGATCGATTCAACCAATCAATTCATTCAATCAGTCCAATCATCTGTCAGTCAATCAGTCGATTCAATCAATCTATCAATCAGTCAATCTTTACTGGTGTCCTACCAATGTCATAGACAACAGTCCTACCAATGTCATAGATAGGTTCCATTAATCTCTGCAAGATGTATATCGATACCTGGCTTGCAAAGTTACGTACAGCACCATTTACTATTTGCACTGGAATCGAGCACTGTGTGGAAAAACAAAAGAGGCGCACATTAGACAGACCGGAAACAGCCCTCGCGTCTTTGGCGTATCTGGCTAGCGCTGTCTATTAGTAGCCGCTTAGCCAAATGCTAAACGAATTCCCATCTGCCTAAAAGATTTGGCTTGCTTTTAGCCACAGTGGCTAATACATATAAATTTTACCTCATATATTGTATGTACCGGTAATTTACATGCATCAGTATGTAATACTGGTATTATAATGGTAGTTATCATTTAGGTTATTTGGATGGCTAACAGCAAATTGGCCAAATAGACAAATTCTTGTTCAGAATTTTTTATTTGGTAATACTATTGACGCCTTTATAAACATATTTTATGGCTCAACAAACATACTGGTGTCTAAAAGAAAAGATTATCCTTTAGTCACAGTGGCTAACAAGGAAAATTTCCTTGCGTTAGCCCAGCGTATGAATATTATAATTATTACACCACACAGCCTAAATATATTGGCAAATACAAATATACGTGAATAAATGAATGTGTTTGAGTAAGATCGAAATTGCGTCTTCACTTAAACCGTCTCCGTTCATGAAAAAGTGAGAGAGAGGTGAGAGAGAGAGAGAGAGAGAGAGAAACAGGGAGACAGAGAGAGAGAGGGAGAGAGAGATGTAGGGAGAGGGAGAGAGGGGGACAAAGAAGGAAAGGGACAGGGAGAGGGAGACACAGAGACAGAGAGTGAGCGGGA